>JACCDX010585416.1_pt1 | contig 16300 bp, 13 predicted proteins | sample 7449681 | NCBI WGS metagenome assembly JACCDX01 (sample SAMN15323450, study PRJNA562643) | freshwater metagenome | isolation source: river surface water | place: USA:Blue River Watershed | collected 2017-08-18 | reverse complement strand
CATGCGTGACGCAAGGCCATTCCCGTGCCAGCCACGAAACTTTCGCGAAGGTAACTGAAGTGAGTATTTCCAAGGCAAAGAAGGAGCTCAACTGGGCCGAACTGGGGTTTCAGTACCGCCAGACAGATTTTCGGTTCAGTGCAACATACAGTGATGGTGCCTGGTCCGCAGGCGAACTGCTGGAGTCTCCCCTGATTGCCGTGCATGAAGGTGCGCCCGCACTTCACTACGCCCAGCAGTGCTTCGAGGGCATGAAGGCGCAGACTGCGCCGGATGGCCGCGTGCTGTTGTTTCGCCCCGAGCTGAACAGCGAGCGCATGAACCAGACCGCCGAGCGCTTGCTGATGCCGCAGGTGCCACTCGATCTGTTCCTTCGCGGCGTGGAAGCGGCTGTGCGAGCCAACTACGCCTGGATTCCGCCATACGGTTCCGGTGCTTCGCTGTATATCCGTCCCATGCTGATCGGAGTCGGGGAAAACCTGGGGCTGCGGCCGGCCAAGACCTTCGAGTTCCGTGTCTTCGTGTCCCCTGTCGGGCCTTATTACAAGAGTGCCGGCCTTGCCGTGATCTCGCTGGCTGTCTCCGAATTCGACCGGGCAGCGCCTGCGGGCACAGGTGCATTCAAGGCAGGCGCCAACTACGCGGGCGGTCTGCTGGCCACACGCCACGCGCAGGCTCTTGGTGCGAATGAGGCGCTCTATCTCGATTCGAAAACTCGCACCTATATAGATGAAGCAGGATCCGCGAACATTGTCGTGGCCATGAAAGGCAATCGTCTTGTCTCCCCGAAGTCAAACGCAATCCTGCCCAGCGTCACTCGCCGCTCGGTGATGACCTTGGCTGAAGAGCAGATGAAGATGCAGGTCGAGAATCGGCCCATCGATCTGCGCGCCGAGCTGCCCGAGTTCGAGGAAGTGGCCGCCTGCGGCACTGCCGCGGTCCTCTCGCCTGTCGGGAAAATCTGGGTGGACGGACAGTGGCATATGTTCTACGGCAATGGCGAAAAGGTCGGTCCTGTCATGCAGAAGCTCTATGATCTGCTGGTTGGCATCCAGCGCGGCGAACTCCCCGACGTTCACGGTTGGACGCGCGAAGTGCCTGTCGACTAGTGACCGCGAGGGGCGAATTCCATGCAATGGCTGGCCTGGAATTCGCCGCGTGTGCCGTCGCATGCCGGCAAACTAAGGCTTGACCCTCACGCAGCCACCCCTTATATATGACGCCTTCTTTCAAACCCGGCAGCTCGAATGTTGTGCAGCGCGGGCTCCTTCCACCCCCCGCGCAGTCATCAGGAACCGTTACAAGCAATGAGCAAATCGTTGGTGATAGTGGAATCGCCTGCCAAGGCCAAGACCATCAACAAGTATCTTGGCAAGGAATTCGTCGTCAAATCGAGTGTGGGGCATATTCGGGATCTCCCGTCCGGCGGCAACAGCCAGGGGGTCGATACCAAGGAGCGCGCCAAGGCCGCTGCTGCGACACGCAAGCTCAATGCCGATGACAAGGCGCTGCACAAGCAAGCCAAGGCGCGTGAGCAACTGGTGGCGCGCATGGGTGTCGATCCCGAGCGCAATTGGGCGGCGAAGTACGAGATTCTTCCCGGCAAGGAAAAGGTGGTCGCCGATCTGCGCAAGCTGGCCAAGGATGCCGACGTCATCTACCTCGCCACCGACTTGGACCGCGAGGGGGAAGCCATCGCCTGGCACCTGAAGGAGTCCATTGGCGGCGACGCCTCGCGCTACAAGCGCGTGGTATTCAACGAGATCACCAAGAAGGCCATCAACGAGGCGTTCTCGCATCCAGGCGAGCTCGACATGAAATACGTGCAGGCCCAGCAGGCCCGCCGCTTTCTCGATCGCGTGGTGGGTTTCATGGTGTCGCCGCTGCTGTGGGCGAAGGTTGCGCGCGGTCTCTCCGCAGGGCGTGTCCAGTCTGTGGCGGTGCGACTCATCGTGGAACGCGAGCGCGAGATCCGTGCGTTTGTGCCCGAGGAATACTGGGAAGTGCACGCGGATGTGCAGACCGCGAAGCGCGAGGCCTTGCGCTTCGCGGTGACCAAGCAGCGTGACGAGGCCTTCCGACCCGTCAGCAAGGCGCAGACCGAAGCGGCGCTGCAACTGCTGCAGGACGCGACCTATGTCGTCTCTCGACGTGAAGACAAGCCCACGTCCTCCAAACCGAAGGCACCCTTGATCACGTCCACGCTGCAGCAGGCCGCCAGTACGCGGCTCGGCTTCGGGGTGAAGAAGACCATGACTCTGGCCCAGCGATTGTACGAGGCCGGGTACATCACCTACATGCGTACCGACTCGACGCATCTGAGCGACGACGCGCTGGGCATGTGCCGTGACTTCATCAAGAAGCAGTTTGGCGCTCGCTACCTGCCCGAGCAGCCAGTGCGCTACAGCGCGCGCGAAGGAGCCCAGGAGGCCCACGAGGCCATTCGTCCCACCGATGTGAACACCTCGAGCAACGACCTGCAGAACATGGAGCGTGATGCAGAACGGCTCTACGCCCTCATCTGGCAGCATTTCGTGGCCTCACAGATGCCTGCAGCCCAGTACCTCAGCAGTCTCGTGGCAGTGACTGCCGGGGAGTTCGAGCTGCGTGCCAAGGGTCGCATCATGCAGTTCGACGGCTATCAGCGGGTTCTCGCCACCAAGGAAGAGGATGTCGTGCTGCCGGCGGTGCAAGTCGGCGATACCCTCAAGCTGCAGGCGCTCGACCCGCAGCAGTTCTTCACCAAGCCCGCGGCACGCTACACGGAAGCCAGTCTGGTGAAGGAACTGGAGAAGCGCGGCATCGGCCGTCCCTCCACCTATGCAGCCATCATTTCCACCATTCAGGAGCGCGGCTACGTGAAGGTGGAGAGTCGGCGCTTCTACGCGCAGAAGATGGGTGACATCGTTGCCGAGCGTTTGCTGGAAAGCTTCACGGAGCTGATGGATTACGACTTCACCGCCAAGATGGAGGACGATCTGGACAAGGTCGCCACCGGGGCGCTGGACTGGAAGCAGGTACTCAACAACTTCTACAAGGATTTCAAGCAGCAGTTGGAAGTCGCGTCGTCGGACGAGGCAGACGGCATGCGCAGCAACAAGCCAACGGACACCGACATTCCCTGTCCCAAGTGCGGGCGACCCATGCAGATTCGTACGGCCTCCACGGGTGTGTTTCTGGGTTGTTCGGGCTATGCGCTCCCCCCCAAGGAGCGTTGCAAGTCGACGATCAATCTGACGCCGGGTGAGGAAGCCATCAGTACCGACAATGCTGAGGAGGCTGAAGCGGCCGAGAATGAGCTGCTGCGACACCGCAAGCGTTGTCCGAAGTGCAATGCCGCCATGGACAGCTATCTGATCGATGAACGTCGCAAGTTGCACATCTGCGGCAATAATCCGGACTGTTCCGGCTTCGTGGTGGAAGATGGCGGCTTCAAGATTCGCGGCTACGAAGGGCCGGTGATCGACTGTGACAAGTGCGGTTCGCAGATGCAGTTGAAGTCCGGACGCTTCGGCAAGTATTTCGGCTGCACGAATGAGGCCTGCAAGAACACACGCAAGTTGTTGCGCAGCGGGCAGGCCGCGCCGCCCAAGGTGGCGCCGGTGGTGATGCCGGAATTGCGCTGCGAGAAAGTGGACGACCACTACGTGCTGCGCGATGGTGCGGCAGGCTTGTTCCTGGCCGCCAGCAAGTTCCCCAAGAACCGCGAAACCCGTGCGCCTCTGGTGGCGGAATTGCTGCCTCATCGCGAGGAGCTGGATGAGAAATACCGCTATCTGCTCTCGGCTCCTGTGAAGGACCCGCATGGCAACATGGCGGTCATTCGCTACAGCCGCAAGACGGCGGAGCAATACGTGCAGTCGGAAATTGCCGGCAAGCCCTCGGGCTGGAAGGCCTTCTACCGGCAGGGGCGCTGGGTCGAGGAGTAGGGCGCAGGCAGCATCACACGATGCTGCCCGACAGTTTCCTCAGCCATTCAGCGAACGGCGGATGACCCCCACGCTGATGCCTTCAATCATGAACTGCCGCTCCCGCAAATCGACGTCTATTGGCGGAAAATCATCATTCTCAGCAATGAGTTGCAGAGAAAACTTGCTGTTTCCCCTCAACAGTCTTTTCACCGTGACCTCGTCGTCGATGCGTGCCACGACGATATCCCCGTCACGGGCCTGTTCCGTCTTGTGCACGGCCAGCAGGTCCCCGTCGTGAATGCCGATGTTGATCATGCTGTCTCCCTTCACCGTCAGCAGGAAGTCGGCCCGGGGTGAGAAGAAATCCGGCGGGATCGTGCAATAGTCCTCAATGCTCTCCACCGCCAGAATCGGGCTGCCGGCTGCCACCCGACCCACGATGGGCAGACCGTTCTGTTCCTGAGCGGTCAGTCGGATGCCGCGCGACGTGCCGGGCAGCATCTCGATGGCCTGCTTGCGTTCGAGGGCGCGCAGATGTTCTTCCGCCGCATTGGGGGACTTGAAGCCCATCTTGCGGGCGATTTCCGAACGGGTGGGCGGATAGCCTGTTTCCTGCTGGTAGTCCCGGATGAACGCCAGTATTTCAGCTTGACGCGGCGTGAGCTTGAGCATGGCAATGGCCCCTGTGATGGGTGAATGTGCTGTAAGTATATACAGGGTTCTCCGGATGACAAGTGCTTTGCCGCTCCGGGGCGAATTTGTGATAATCGCGCGGCCCCAATTCCACACCCGAGTTGTTCACTCATTACCCATTTCCCTTGGTTCAACGCCGGCCTCGGAGGCCCTAGCCCGACATGACAACACAGTCCGCCCTTGGTGATCCCGGAGTGCTCATGCTCGACCTGGCCGGGCTGGAGCTTACGGCGCAGGAGCGTGAATTGCTGCGTGACCCACAGGTCGGTGGCGTGATCCTGTTCGCGCGCAACGTGGCCGATGCCCGGCAGGTTCGCGCCTTGAACGAGGCCATCCGGGCCTGCAACCCGGCACTGTTGATAGCTGTGGATCAGGAAGGCGGTCGAGTGCAACGACTGCGCGAGGGCTATACCCGGCTGCCGCCCATGCGCGTGTTTGCCGGGCAGTGGGAGCGCGACCACGCACTGGCCGAGCGCCATGCACTCGAATGCGGCTGGCTGATGGCGTCCGAGATGCTCAGTGCCGGCTTCGACTTCAGCTTCGCCCCCGTGCTCGATCTGGATGCCGGCGTCAGCGCCGTGATCGGGGATCGCGCGTTCGGCAGGAGCCCTGAGCAGGTGAGCGCGCTGGCCGGGGCCTTCATGCGTGGCATGCGTGAGGCCGGCATGGCCACCACCGGCAAGCATTTCCCCGGCCATGGCAGCGTCGGCGCCGATTCCCATACCGACATTCCGTTGGACACACGTCCCCTGGCGCACATTCGCGCGCAGGACCTGAGTCCGTTTGCCGCCTGCGTGCCGTTCATGGACGCGGTCATGCCCGCCCACGTCATCTACGAGCAGGCCGACTCTCGCTGCGCCGGCTTCTCGCCGTTCTGGCTGCAGACGGTGCTGCGGGGCGAACTGGGTTTCGACGGCGTCATCTTCAGCGATGACCTTGCCATGGCGGGGGCAGCCACGGCGGGGGGTATCGAGGCACGGGTTGACGCTGCGCTGGATGCCGGCTGTGACATGGTGCTGGTCTGCAATGATCGGGACATGGCGCTGGCGGCCCTGGCGCATCTGCGCACGCGGCGCCAGCCTGCCAGCCCGCGACTCTCCCACATGCGCCGCCGCCATGACGTTGAGCGGAAGGCTCTGCTGGCCTCGGCGCGCTGGGTGGAGGCACGCGCCATGATCGATACGCTGGGGGTGCAGGGATGATCGACGAGATCAACCAGGTCATGGCCGAGGCGGATTGCCTGGCTGATGAGGCCCGCTTGAAGGACATTCTGGACGCCATGGCGGTGCAGCTGCGCGAGCGGGTGGCAGACAGCAGACCCGTGCTGCTCAGTGTGTTGAATGGTGGGTTGATTCTGACGGGCGCACTGCTGCCAAGGCTGCAGTTCCCTCTGCAGCTGGACTACCTTCATGCCACGCGTTATCGCGAGCGGTTGAGCGGGGCGGACCTGCAGTGGAAGGCCAGGCCAACGCTGTCGCTGCAGGGGAGGGTGGTGGTGCTGCTCGATGACATTCTCGACGAAGGTCACACCCTGGTGGGCATCCGCGAGTATTGTCTGGCCCAGGGGGCGGCGCAGGTGCTGACCGTGGTGCTGGTGGACAAGAACCACAATCGCAGGCACCCGGCCCTGCCGCGCGCCGATATCACCGGGATGGATGCCCCGGATCGCTATCTCTTTGGCTATGGCATGGATTACAAGGGCTGGCTGCGCAATGCGCCCGGCATCTACGCTGTCGCCGAGTCCTGAGTCGCCGCCGCCCAGGCAAGGAACTCAGTGCCATTGCCTCGGAACACCACGCGGTCCAGGCGCTTGGCCAGCTGATGCCGATACATCGGATCGTAGTAGTCCTGCAGCAGACGCGTGATCCAGCGTCGATGTTCCTCAGTTGCCCCCGTGCGCTGCTGCACTTGCAGCGCGTCTTCCATCAGGCGCCGCAGCTCGACATGCCGTTCGCCACCCAGTCGGCGCGTGATGCGGTCAAGGCTGCCCAGAAGGTACTGCGCAAAACGGGCGAAAGCGTGCTCGGGGTCTGCACGCTCGAAGTCGGTCAGATTGCCGCGGATATAGTCATTGAGGATGGTATCGGCGCGCACGTCGAGAGGCTCCTCGATGAGGGCGATGGGCGCGAGCTTCATGGCGCTGTAGAGCACGAAGGGCACCGACAGCGAGCCGATGGCATGGCTTTCGTCTTCCAGCACCACACGGGCGTTGCCCTGGCGCTGTTCCAGACGCAGCAGGTCGATGGCCAGGGCATTCTCGAAATCGATCTGGCTGGGCTGGCCACCGAGCAGGGCGCCGAAGGCGGAGCCGCGATGCCGTGCAAGGCCTTCCAGATCGACGCCATCGGGCAGGCGACGCAGCAGATGAGTCTTGGCACAGCCCGTGGCACCGGCAATCACCAGCAGCTGACACGCACTGGCCCGCTCTATGGTTTCCACCAGGAACTGGCGCATGGCCTTGTAGCCGCCGGGCACGCGAGGGCAGGGCGTGCCAGCCTCTGCAAGCCACTGTTGCACGATGGCGGAACGCAGTCCGCCGCGAAAGCAGTAAAGCCAGGCGCCAGGATGGGCTGCAAGCCAGGCCTGCCAGCGTTCGATGCGCGCCTGCTTTGTTTCGCCCTGTACCAGCCGATGACCGAGTGCGATGGCGGCATCCTGACCTTCCTGTTTGTAGCAGGTGCCGATTCTTTGACGTTCGACATCCTCCAGCAAAGGCAGGTTCTCGGCGCAGGGAAACGCACCGCGCGCATATTCCACGGGGGCTCTGACGTCCATTAATGGAGTATTATTGAGCAGCAACGAGCGGAATAGATTCTGGTCTGTTTCTTGCAAAGTGTCGTTCCCCGGACCGCCAACGAGTTCAAGCTCCTGAAAGAGCGGCCGATATTGCATGAATGGCAATCCCGGAACAAGGACGCCGTCCCGTTGCTCAGAGACCCGGCATATCCAGAGGCCGGACATGGACAGATTGTGACTGACAATACTGCACGACCCAGCGCTTCCCGCCAGCCCTTCCAGGGCGACCGCCCTCAGTGGTGGTGGCCGCTGCTGCTGCATGCCCGACACCTGATGCTTGCGGGTCTGCCGGTGGCCATGATCATTGCCCTGATCGGTTTTCTGCGAGACCCGCAGTTCGAGTCCAGAGCCTTGGTGGAAGTGCAGGCACCGATGTTTGCCGGCGCAGAGCAGGACGCGCGCCTTGCCGCGAGTCTGCCCACGCTCATGGAGACGCAGAAGGCCATCGTCGCTTCCACCGCGGTGGCGGGGGATCTTGCCTCCGACCTGAGGGTGGAAGTCGTGCCCCGCACTTTCCTGCTGGCCCTGCATTACCGCGCTGCCGATGCCGAGGCGGCCCGCTCCGGGGCGAGTGCCGTCGCCCAGGCCTATGTCGATTTCGCCGCCAGTTCACAGGTGCAGGAAATGCGCCGTGCAGCCAGCCTGCTCATTGCCCGGCTCGACAGCCTGACACGGCTGCCTGAGCCCACTCAGCCGGATGTCGGCAATGTCGCGCCGCCTCTGGCCGCGTTGAATGCCGACCCGCTGCAGGATCTGGTTCCTCCACTGGTCACTCTGCCGCCGGACGCCGCTCTCACGGGCCAGGGGTCCGCCGGCCAGCGCGTGCTGGGTCCGGTACTGGAGTCCGCCCTGGTGAGCGAACTGGTGCGCAGCTACGAGGCCACGCTGGGTCAGATGATCAGTGCCCGCATTCTCGAGTCGGCCAGTCTGCCGCAGACCCCGCTGCCCAGCGGCCAGTGGTGGTGGGTGATGCTGGGCTACATCGGCTCTGTCGCAGTGCCTGCCCTGGTGCTGGCAGCGCGCTTCCAGTGGCGCGGCAGCCTCGATTTTCCGGCGGACGTGCCCGCCCGACTGGCACGTTCCTGTGCTGGCAGCCTGCCCTTGACGCCGGCCGTCACCCTGACCGAATTCCTTGCCGATCGCCCCTTCGCCCAGGCACTCGCCGAGTTGCGCACGCGACTGCAACTGCGGCGTGCGGCACCGGACCCGCTGGTGCAATTTCCCAAGGGCAGAGTGCTGCTCACCTGTTCGACAGCAGCCGGGGAGGGCAAGTCAACGCTGGCGATGTGTCTGGCGCTTACACTGGGACGCTCCGAGCGTGTGCTGTTGATCAATGCTGATTTGCGCCACAGCCAGGAGTTCATGGGCCTGCCTGCCCGCGCGCCGGGTCTGTCGCATCTGATCGCCGGTGCCGCCCAGCTGCGCGACTGCGTGCACAGCCGGCCTGAGCTGGGGATCGACGTGATTCCTGCCGGTGTTCTGCCGCCCAATCCGCAGGAGCTGCTGGCCGGCAAGCGTTTGCGGCGTGTGCTGGAGATGCTGCAGCGGCGCTACGACACCCTCATCATCGATACCCCGGCTCTCGCGCAATGCAGCGATGCCATGCTGCTCGGCCCCGTCAGTGATGACATTCTGTATGTGCTTGCCGCGGGCAGTCGCGATCTGGAGCAGACCAGGAGTCATCTGCACAAGTTCGACATGGCCGAGCTTGGCCCGATCCATCTGGTGATGAATCGCACGCAGTCCATCGCACTGAGTCCCTTGCCGCTATGGAAGGGGGCCGCATGAACCTGAATGAGCTGCAAGCCCTGCTGAGCCAGGAGGAAACCGCAGACCAACCCGACGAGGCCGCGCCGTTGCCCGTGAAGCTCGTGCCTCGCCGGCAGGACCCGGAGACTGCGCCGACAGTGGCGACGCCTGTCGCCGCCACGCTGGCGGAGCGTCTGCAGGAAATCGAGCTGGCCATGAAACTCGGCTATCTGCTGTGCAAGTGCACATGGCCTCCGCAGATCATGGTGTTGACCGGGGTGGACCATGTCTACCGCTGCAAGCGTTGCTCCCGTGTGCGCGAGATGTAATTGGCAAGCTATGTGCTTGCACAGGGAAAACGCGCAGAAACGGCCCAAGGTGGCCGATTCTTGCCGCCCTGGACTCTTTCCTGAGGTGTCACCACCATGATTCGCGCCTGCATTGGCCTGTTCCTGACGCTTGCTCTGACCGCCTGCAGCAATACCCAGTCGCTGCGCGGCGAGGTGACGCATCTCTACAACCAGGGACTGGCTCTGACCTCGAGCGCCGGCATTCTGGACGACCATGCGGTGACCCGCAGTTCCCACTGGGTCCTCTCCCAGGATGTCAGTTTCTACATCGCCCTGAGCGGACTCGAGCAGTACCCGCTGCAGAGGCCGACGCAGCCGGACGACCTGCCCTCGACTCTGCCCGTGCCCGAAGACAGTCTGTCCCTGCTGCTTTCGGGCGAAGTCCGCCGCCAGTTTCCGCGAGTGCTGCGCGCCGAGCGCAGCGAAACCTTGTTCGACGCCCGGCAGTCCGCAGTGCGCAACCGCATCGACTTCGTGATCTTTCCCCGCATTCTGCTGTGGGAAGACACAGTGGGCACCTGGCGTGAGATGGCCGACACCCTGCGGCATCGCAGTGGCAAGGAACTGCAGGACGCCTTTGGTCTGGACCGTGCCCGCATCCAGCTGACGGTGCTCGACGTGACCACCGGCCGCGTGGTCGATGTCGTCGCGATCGATACCCGTGCCGGCCTGCTGGGACTCTACGAAGACTCGCCGGACCGCCTGCTGGTGGCGGCCCTTGGTCGCTACGTGGACAGTCTGGTACCGTAAGGTGCCATGAGCGACGCCCTGCATTCCCTCGAAAAGACGCTGTCCAGTGCAAATCCCGGTCGCCGTTTGACCGGGCCTGATGCCTCCTGGAATCCTTCCTGCACCGGCTCAATTGCCATCCGCATCGCGGCCGACGGTCAGTGGTATCACGAGGGGAACCCCATCCGCCGTCCGGCCCTGGTGCGACTGTTCGCCTCCATCTTGCGGCGCGAGAGCGATGGCGGGTTCTATCTCGTGACGCCGGTGGAAAAGCTGCGAATCCAGGTCGATGACTGTCCGTTCGTCGCCGTGCTGGTGGACATGGACGATGATGGCGAAAGGGCGAGTCTGCGCTTCACGCTCAATACCGGTGATGAAGTCGTGGCCGGAGGGCAACACCGGCTCTGGGTGGAGGAAAGGGAGGCGGCGCCTCTGCCACTGCTGGAAGTGCGGCCTGGCCTGCACGCGCGCGTCGCGCGAACCGTGTTCTACGAACTGGTCAATCGCGCCACAGTGCTGGAGCGGGAGTCGGGTGCAGTGCTCGCGCTAGCGAGTCAAGGCGAGTGGTTCGTGCTGGGCCCTGTGGACTGAGCGGCTCATGGCTGGCGGGCGCGTTGTTCCAGGGCGGCGGCTTCTTCCGGCGTTGCCGGGCGCAGGACGTTGATTGCCGCCCCAGTGACATCCGCTGCCGTCGTGGCGACAGACCTTGCCGCTGCCGCGACGCCTCCCACGGCCTTGCGACCAAGCTCCGCACTGGCGCCCGCTGCCTGGCGGCCGAGGTCGATGCTCTTGTCCGCCGCCTGCTTGCTGTATGCGATGCCTTTGTCTGCGCCTTTCACACTCATCTGAGCCGCCGTCGCGGCCGTGCCGGCCACGGGTGCCAGGAGGAAACCGCAGCCACTGAGCAGCAGGGCCAGGCAGAAGGCGAGGGCGATGTGCAGGATGTTTCTGGTCATGTCGAATGCTCTCCGGGCCCGTTTGGGCGATGCGATTGCATGAGCGAGTCAGCAAGTTCTGTGCCGAAAGCAGCTGTCTGGGCGCTGAATTGACGCTCCCGGATAAACCCGGCATCATTGGCGCCTTTTCGGGCAGGCGGCAGCGCATCTCGACAATCTATTGTCACTGTCTGTCGGCCCCGCGCTCCGTACTATCTATCTCAACACTCACTTCCAGGTGGAGAATCCATGAAGATTCTGGTGGCCGTCAAACGTGTCGTCGATGCCAACGTCAAGGTACGCGTCAAGGCTGACAACAGCGGTGTCGATCTGACCAATGCCAAGATGGCAATCAACCCTTTCTGCGAGATCGCGGTGGAAGAGGCCATCCGGCTCAAGGAGAAGGGACAGGCGGAAGAGGTGATCGTGGTGTCCATCGGCGACAAGGCCTGCCATGAGCAGATCCGCACAGCCCTGGCGCTGGGTGCCGATCGCGGCATTCACGTCGAGGCAGAAGACGGTCTGCAGCCTCTGGCTGTGGCGAAGGTCCTGCATGCCATCGTCCAGCGCGAGGGTATCGGTCTGGTGCTCGTGGGCAAGCAGTCCATCGATACCGACAACAACCAGGTTGCCCAGATGCTGGCCGCGCTTGGCGGCATGCCGCAGGGCACCTTTGCCTGCGGCGTCGAGGTACAGGACGGCAAGTTGAAAGTGGTGCGAGAGATCGATGGCGGCGAACAGACCGTCCTGCTGTCACTACCGGCAGTGGTATCCACGGATCTGCGTCTGAATGAGCCGCGTTACGCCTCCCTGCCAAACATCATGAAGGCCAAGAAGAAGCCGATCGACACGCTGACGCCCGCCGATCTTGGTGTGAGCGTCGCCTCTCGTCTGCGCACCCTCAGTGTCGAAGCGCCTCCCGAGCGCAGCGCCGGCATCAAGGTCGCCAGCGTGGATGAACTCATCACACGGTTGAAGACGGAAGCCAAGGTCATATGACGCCCGGGCCACGCCCGCCACACGAAGACAAGCAGAAGGACGACACATGAAGATTCTGGTGATTGCAGAGCATGACAATCTCAGCCTGAAGCCCGCAACCCTGAGCGCCGTGACGGCCGCCCTGGCCATCGGACAGCCTGTCGAAGTGCTGGTGGCTGGCGCCGACTGCGGCAGTGTGGCCAGCGCCGCAGCAGCAGTGGCCGGCGTCAGCCGCGTGCTGGTGGCGGATCATCCGGCCCATGCCGCCCAGCTTGCCGAGAGCATCGCGGCCCTGGTGGCCGAGATCGGCACGCAGTACACCCACATCCTGGCGGCAGCCACGACGACCGGCAAGAACCTGCTGCCGCGTGTGGCTGCGCTGCTGGATGTGGCGCAGATCTCCGACATCATTGCCGTGAAATCTGCCGACACCTTCGTGCGCCCCATCTATGCGGGCAATGCCTTGGCTACCGTGCAATCGGAGGACCCGGTGAAGGTGATCACCGTGCGCGCCACCGCCTTCGCCGAGGCCGCGAGTGCCGGCAATGCCGCTGCCGTGGAGTCGCTCAACGTGGTGAAGGAGCAGGCGCTGTCTGCGTTCGTGGGCCAGCAGTTGTCGACCTCCGAGCGTCCGGAGCTGACGGCCGCCTCCGTGGTCATCTCGGGCGGGCGTGGCATGCAGAGTGGCGAGAATTTCGTGCTCATCGAGAAGGTGGCCGACAAGTTGGGCGCGGCTATCGGGGCTTCCCGTGCGGCGGTGGACGCCGGCTTCGTCCCCAATGACATGCAGGTGGGGCAGACTGGCAAGATCGTCGCGCCGGAACTGTACATCGCGGTGGGAATTTCCGGAGCCATCCAGCATCTGGCCGGCATGAAGGACAGCAAGGTGATCGTGGCGATCAACAAGGACGCCGAGGCGCCGATCTTCCAGGTGGCGGATTATGGCCTGGTGGATGACCTCTTCAAGGTGCTGCCGGAGCTGGCGGAAAAGCTCTGATTCAGGCGAGCTGACACCCGCTGCAATGCGTCAGCGCAATAGAGAAAGGCCCGTGACTCCTCAGGAATCACGGGCCTTTTCGTTAGCAGCCTGGCGCGCCGGCTCAGGACTGCGTGTCGTTCTGCTGCTGCTGCGCGGCTTCGAGCATCTGGCGACGCTTGATTTCACGCGGATCGTTCGGGGCGCGGCCGGACAAGGCCGGGATCACCGGAGCGGCCGGTGCCACAGGGGCTGCGGCCGGAGCCTCCACTGGCGCTGCCACCACTGCCGCAGGAGCTTCGACAACGGTCGGGGCCGGCTCGACCGGCGTCTCAACTGCCTGCTCCACGGCTTCCTCGGACACGCTGACTTGCGCAGCGCTTGTTTGCCCATCGACTTCCGTGGAAACAACAGCTTCCTGTGATTCCTCGGACAGCACCGCATCATGGCTTGCAGAAGGCTCTTCCTGCAGATTGGCCTCCGCTGCTGCAACGGCAACAACCTGATCGTCGACTTCACCAGCGGCCACTTCCACATCGGCGGCGGCATCCGTCTGTTCGCCTGCAGCGGCGTTGCCGCCACGATTGCGTCCACGACGACGGTCAGATGGACGACGGTTGCGTCGGGAAGCACGGGGTGCGTCTGCGCTGGTCTCATCGCCTTCGGCGCCGTCTTCACGGACTGCTTCAGGCTCGGCCACATTGCCGTTGACCTCCATGTCGAGCTCCAGGTCCTGGCCTGAATCGGTGTCGGCATCGACGGCGATGTTGTCGACGAAACGAATACCGGAATCGGTATCCTCTGCATCTTCGACGATTTGGTGCACGCCGTCGGCCTCAAGCTCCTGCTCGGCTGGAACTTGCAGGGCTCCTTCTTCCGGACGTGGGCCACGTCGGCGCTGGGTGTTGTTGCGTGGACGGCGATTGCCGCTGCGACGCTGGGCACGCGCTTCGCCATCGGCGCTCTCGATGCCGTCAGCTGCGCTCACTGTCTCCTCGTCGACAGGCAGGTCTTCGCGTCGAGGCTCGCGCTTCTCGTCACGGCGACCATCGCGACGCTCGTCACGGCGCTGTTCATCACGTGCTGCACCCGCGCCATCGCCGCCTCGACCGCGATTGCCGCGCTTGCGACCCTGGCCGCCTTCACGAGCGGACTGGCCTTCCTGCGCGCCGCGTTCCTCATTGCGCGAGTCACTGGCCTCTACGCGGTTTTCATCGCGCGAAGAGTCGCGGCCGCCATCGCGACTCCCTTCACGACGTCCGCCCTGCTTGCCGCCACGATTGCGCTCACCGCGCTCGCTTCGATCGCGGTCGCGGCCACGCTCACGAGAGCGACCACTGCGCTCCTCACGGGCTGCGGGAGCAGGCGCCTCGGCTTCCTTCTCGCCACCAAACAGGCTGCCAATGGCAGAGAAGAGACTGCCCAGCAGGCCCTTGCTCTGGGCGGGCTGTGCCGCAGCAGGTGCCGGAGCGGGGGCCGGTGCCGGGCTTGGCATCGGCGGCTGCGACAGCACCGGCGCCTGCACTGCAGCCTGCTGCGGAGCAGGAGCGGGGCGGGCATGACGGTGATTCGGTTCGTGGGATTCCGGATGAATCTCGATTTCGTAGCTGGCCAGCGGCGTCGCGTCGGCCTGGCTGATGCCCTGAATCTCGTAATGCGGGGTTTCCAGCGCAGCGTTGGGGACGATCACCAGCTTGGTGCCGCTCTGGGCTTCCATGGCGGAGACCGCTGCGCGCTTTTCATTGAGCAGGTAGGAGGCCACGGCGATGGGCACGATGGCGCGGATCTCGACGCTCTTGCGCTTGTTGGCCTCTTCCTGCAGCACGCGCAGGATGGAGAGCGCCTGCGACTTCACGTCGCGGATGGCACCTTGACCGCTGCAGCGCGGGCAGACAATGGTGCTGGTCTCTTCCAGAGAAGGGCGCAGACGCTGACGCGACATCTCGAGCAGCCCGAAACGGGAAATGCGACCAACCTGCACGCGGGCACGGTCCGCTTCCAATGCATCGCGCATGCGGTTCTCGACTTCCTTCTGGTTCTTGGCCGAGCTCATGTCGATGAAGTCGATCACGATGAGGCCGCCCATGTCGCGCAGACGCAGCTGTCGCGCAATCTCGTCGGCCGCCTCCAGATTGGTGTTCAGGGCAGTTTCCTCGATGTCCGAGCCGCGCGTGGCACGCGAGGAGTTGATGTCGATGGACACCAGGGCCTCGGTCGGATCGATGACGATGGAGCCGCCGGAGGGCAGTTTCACTTCGCGCTGGAAGGCCGTCTCGATCTGGCCCTCGATCTGGTAGCGGTTGAACAGCGGCAGTGTCTCCTGATAGAGCTTGATGCGGGCTTCGTAATGCGGCATCACCTGACGCACGAAGCTCAGCGCCTCTTCATAGGATTCACGCGTGTCGAACAGCACTTCGCCGATGTCCTGCCGCAGGTAGTCACGGATGGTGCGGATGATGACGTTGCTTTCCTGATAGATCAGGAAGGGGGCGGAGCGGGTGGTGGAAGCCTCGGTGACGGACTGCCACAGGGCCAGCAGGTAGTCGAGGTCCCACTGCAGTTCCTGCTGTTGCTTGCCGACGCCAGCCGTGCGCACGATCATGCCCATGCCGTCCGGGATGTCCAGGCCGTTGAGTGCTTCGCGCAGTTCGGAGCGGTCGTCGCCCTCGATGCGGCGCGAAATGCCGCCGGCGCGGGGGTTGTTGGGCATCAGGACCAGGTAGCGGCCTGCGAGGCTCACGAAGGTGGTCAAGGCAGCGCCCTTGTTGCCCCGCTCTTCCTTTTCCACCTGCACAATGACTTCGGTGCCTTCAGCAACCGCTTCCTTGATGTTGACGCGGCCGTCGGCACTGGCGCCACGCTTGGTGAAATATTGGGGAGAGATTTCCTTCAGTGGCAGGAAGCCATGACGCTCGGCGCCGAAATCGACGAAGGCTGCCTCGAGGCTGGGTTCAACGCGGGTGATACGGCCTTTGTAGATGCTGGCCTTCTTCTGGATTCTGGAGCGGTTCTCGATGTCCAGGTCGTAAAGACGCTGGCCATCGACGAGGGCAACGCGCAACTCCTCTTCTTGAGTTGCATTGATCAACATTCTCTTCATGTAAGGTTCACTTCTCTGTTGGGTGCCAGAAAGGTGAACCCGGGGCCATCAAACCTGCGGGCAGTAAGTTACCGAAAGCGGAT
>JACCDX010349411.1_pt1 | contig 16301 bp, 12 predicted proteins | sample 7449681 | NCBI WGS metagenome assembly JACCDX01 (sample SAMN15323450, study PRJNA562643) | freshwater metagenome | isolation source: river surface water | place: USA:Blue River Watershed | collected 2017-08-18 | reverse complement strand
CCTCACCATTGCTTAGGTTAAAGGTAATTTTATACATTTAACTATCATTTTGTTTCCAGAAAAATGGCCCACATCTCAACCGCATCTGCAATCGCATCCCAACTTGATCTTGGTGATCCGCCCTATGGCGACTTTTCGTCGGGGGTCGCCGCCTTCACTTCCTTTATGGGGATGATTCGGTCAAGTGCGATGGAGCGGGTGAATAACGTGGCCCCTACAATGGAGAGTTTAAAGACGAGTCACGAGAGCTGGTTAGTTAACTGGCTCTCGCTGATCAACGTCTGCTGGGATGATCCTATCGGATCGAGCGACCGGGTTCCCAAGGATCTCGGCAGCTATTTCTATTTGGTCCAACCAGATGGACCTAAGATCAAGAGAGTGGATGAGAACCCGCAGTATGATATGGCGGCTCTTTACCACTTCTTTTCGCATTTTAACGAGTACGTAAACAACCCGCTCTATGACTGGAGCGAGGATGAGTATCGTATGGGCTATAACCGGTTCATCTATATGCTCTATGGGCTGCTTCAATTTAGTACCCAGAGAAGCTATGGATCTGGACCTGGTCTGGGTCGTGAATCCAAGAGGCTAGCGCTCTATATGGCCCACTTCTTGGAGACGACTTGCGATCAAGCTGCGCAAGGCGCAGCTAAAGCGCCAAGATTGACGACTAACCAAACTGTAACATCTCTCACGATCCCGAAGGGGATCCGAGAGGGCTCCGCGTTTACCAAGCACGTGATGGAGGCGTATCAGAGAGTGGACGCCTTTATGGACGCGCTGGTAATGGGGCAGAAAGTCGCACCTACTCAGGCGGAGTTTGAGGAGTTTATGATGGGTACGTTTGTCCCCTTCGCGATTGCCTACAACGCGGCCTATATCTTCAACTTCGATGGATCATTGGAGGAGGATGAGGAGGAGGATGGGAACGATCAGGACCCAAAGATCCTCTGGTCCGTCCCCTACTCACTGGTTGAGACGAAGCCGCACCCCGATTGGGATTGCGACGAGTCGACTTACCTGGAGAGGAAGGCCGCATCAGAGACGATGAGGGCGACCGAAGAGGCGGAGAGGAAGAATACGCTGAAGCGGCTCCGCAAGGAGATGCCGACGGATCGCCGTTCGGACTGGCAACAGGAGATAGCGGTGAGCCGTTTCATTGAGGAGTCGAAGAAGATGGAGCTGAAGGTAAATACTCGCTTTGTCGAGATGCTGGACCGGGAGAGGAGTGCAGCCAAAGAGCTGATGGCTTCTGTCGAGAGCCCCAGGCATCCGGAAGTGATCAACAGCAAGGCTGCTGTGCTTCTGGGTACACCTTCGCCAAGATCCATCACCCTTGGCGATGGGGAACAGTCGATGGGGAGTGTGGATGATGCTGCATCTGCAGCATCATCTACCGCCTCAGCTGTTCCTCGGAAGATCCCCAACATCTTGCGCCGTCGTCCGACGAATCAGAACGTGCCTGGATCGAGCCTCCTTCTCTTTCATTTTGGAACGGGGAAGGAGGAGATCTACAATCGTCCAGTGATCACAATTCGGACAAAGAGTGGCTACAAGCCCTATGTCGTGATGAAGGTGATTATGGAGCTACCGGACTTGCTGAAGAAGCCTCGCAACAAGGCGAACTTTATGAATGTGAGTACCAATAAGTTCTTTGAGCGTTCGGTCTCCGATATGGACCAGCGCTACAAGAACCAGCTCTATTACACGATGATCGCGTTCTGTCAAGATATGGCGACTACGCCGTTGATGGACAACGAGACCAGGATGGAGATTATGGCCCGCTACTATGGTGCGCGCCGTGAGGACGAGCCGCTGGACAACTATTATCACAACTTCCGCCGGGACGTGTGGGACTCGATTGCGATGTACTACGCGTTCTACTCATATCTCTGAGTAGCCGGTGGTGGTAGGAACCGGGTGATCTGATCATATATATCATATCTATATCATATATCATACATATAAAAATATACTTATAACATCAACATCATAAAAAAATCACAAACATCAACTACAATCATATCATCTATTTTATTACCAAACTTCGTAATAAAATCGTTATAAGGATCTATCATATATCCATTCATCTACTATCATATCCTTTTAGATCAGTTCGCGGAGGCCATCGATGAAGTTCTTTGTCTTACTCCATCCGAGGCTCTTGACTTTCTCATTGGAGATATAGTAGCGCTTGTCATTAAAGGGGCGATCTTCCACATAAGTGATATATTGATCGCATTCCGCATCATTCCCAGTGCCCTTGATGAGACCAATTAGAATTTGGGCGACTTGGAGGACGGTATACTCATCGTCATCATCCCCACCGATGTTGTAGATTTCGCCAACTTTCCCATTTTCGAGAACAAGGTAGATGGCGCTGGAGACATCCTGAACGTGTAAGAAGGAGCGAACATTGGAGCCGTCGCCCTGGATCGTCACCTTATCACCTTCCTGGAGAAGCTTGATAAATCGCGGGATCACCTTCTCGTGATACTGATTGGGTCCATAGACATTGTTCGATCGGGTGATAATGATCGGCATCTTGTAGGAGAAGTAATAGGCCTTTGCCAGGAGCTCAGCGCCTGCCTTGGTCGCCGCGTAGGGGTTGGTAGGGCAGAGGATCGACTGTTCATCTTTCTTATTTTCGCCATCTTCCAGCATTGACTCTCCGTAGACCTCGTCAGTAGAGATGTGGATAAAGCGATGGAAAGCATTGCCATTCTGGATAAACTTGCGGGTCGCCTCGAGGAGGGTATGGGTTCCGAGGATGTTATCTTGAGTATATTGAAGAGAGTTCTCGAAGGAGTTATCGACGTGAGATTGGGCGGCGAAGTGGATGACGACGTTGATCTGGTAGGTGTCAAGAATGTGAGTGATCAGATCAAAAGAGGTGATATTTCCTTTGATAAAGGTGTAACGGGGAGAGTTACGGATATCTTCGCGGATATTCTCTTTGGATGCGCAATAGTAGAGGGCATCGATATTATAAATGTGAAAGTTGGCTTGTTCGCGATCGTTGGCGAGACGGCCAAAGAGCTGGAACTGAAGCATCAAGTGGTCATAGAGATAGTTGATAAAGTTGGACCCAATAAAGCCACAGCCTCCAGTAATCAAGATGTTGTACATTGGTAGGTGATGTAATGCAATTTTATGAATAAAAAGATCAAAGGATCTGGAATCTCTTATACTATCGCGATCGATTTTCAAGGCGGCTTTTGAACGAGAGAGGGTAGTTATAATTTTTTTTATGTTTTTATGGATGATATGATGATATGATGATATGATTATATAATAATATGATGATCAACGCACACACACACTTACACAGGTACTCGGGCACACGAGCACTCGGGCACTCGGGCACACGGGCACACGGGCACACTTACTGGCGGCCGTTGCCATCCTCCTTGCGCGGCCTACCGCGCTTCCTGGGGGGAGGACGAGCGGATTCGTTATCCGGATCCTCTTCCTCAGCCTCAGCCTCAGTCTTGCGCTTCTCCTTAGGCGGGCTCATCATACTTGCCGCCTGCAGAATGAGGTCGAAACCTCTGGGCGAAGTTGCCACAGAGGCACCTGCCGAAGGAGCAGCCGCAGGGGCACCTACCGAAGCAGCTCTCGAATGAGCAGCCACAGAGGCACCTGCCGAAGCAGCACCTGCCGAAGCAGCACCTGCAGGAGGGGCACCTGCCGAAGCAGCCCCTGCAGGAGGGGCACCTGCAGGAGCAGGAGCGGGTTTCAAAAGAGAAGCCTCCATGAACTGACCCTTTATGTTTGTCAGTCTGACAACACCTGTGATGGCGTTGAAGTCAATCAGGGGGCAAGCCGTTTTGGCGGCATCATTCGGCTTAAGTAGCACGAAGCCCGTCGCCTTGTTCTGAATGATATAGTCCGACAGCTTGTCTATCGTCTCCGGACGAAGGTGGTCGGTGATCAGCTCGTGGAAAAAGCGGCGAGTCAATTGCCGGATCCTCTCGCTGTTCTGGGGCCACAGATAAGTGGCAAGCTTGCCCGCACGATCACGTGTCAACGAGTGGTTGATGGTGATGTGCTGTGTACCACCGCACTTCGCGTTCATCTCCTCCCACCTTCTGGTCGGAAAGGTTTCGGACCTTGTTGTGAAGAGGATGTTGAGCGAGAGACGATGGAGCATCGGAATGATGTCCATACAGATCTTCGTAGGGTCCGTCAGATTGCAGATAAGCAGTCGCTTACCCGGCTGGATCTTCGGGATCAGCTTGATAAACGCCGTAGCGCTCTCAAGATCACGCTGATCAATCTCAATCGCCGCAGAGTGAAGCGAAGCAATCATCCCACCAAAAAAGTGGGCGTTGTTATGCTGGTCCTTGCAGGCATCCTGGATAATCACAATGATACCCGTGGTTTGCACCTGGGTAAAGGAACCGAGAAGACGCAAGACATAGTGCCAGGGATTCATACCCATCGGATGATCCAACGGAGTAAAAGCGCTCTGGAAGTAATGCGTAATCAGTCTGGTAAAGACACCCTGGGTGTAAAGGTCCTGTGGAACACCTCCCGCACCTCCTGCGCCTCCCGCACCTCCCGCACCTCCCGGTCCTCCAGCGCCAGCACCTGCACCTTCCGCAGCTCCCGCAGATGCAGGAGGAGGAGGTGGAGGTGGTGCGGCTGAAGAGGAAGAAGACGAAGAAGAAGACATCTTTGATCAATAAAATAAGAAATGTTGATGAAGTATCAAAATTTCAGGATTATACTTCTCTGACAGCCACACCTTACATATCCAGTAGTAAATTTTTTATCCATCCCTCAAAATCAATGAACGTAAACCTATAAACATCGCATCCTTGGATGGATAAATTCCTTTAGACTGGACATATTTGATGGATCAAATGGGAAAAGTGATCTGGGTAGAGGATATAAAGATCTTTTGACACTTAAGAAGTAGCTGTTTCAGAACATTTGTTTTGCGCACAATTTCTGGAAAAGAACCCCCAAAACACCATCAAAGATGAGTAACTTGTTCGCCTTTCTGGAGATGCGGCGCGTCGAGAAGGGATCGACGGCGGAGGTGACGCACACGTCGATGGGAAAGCCGAAGGGCTCTTTCTCGATCCGCAAGAACGAGATGGGCAAGTTCTTTGAGCTCTACGACAAGGCCTATTCGGAAGGAGAGCACATTTATCTGATTGAGCGTCACACGGACTTTGGTCCGATGGTGATCGATCTTGACTTTGAGTATCTTCCCGATGTGGATGAGCGCCAGCACGACGAGGAGCACATCCGCGGGATTGTGAAGCTGTATCAGGAGGAGATTATGCAGATGTTTCAGGTAGACGAGGATAGTGATAAGTTGACCGCCTTCGTCTTTGAGAAGGATCACCCTTACAAGAAGAAGGAGAAGGATGCAGGAGATGCCAGTGCGGGTGCAGGCGCAACCACCGGCGGAAACAAGGTGAAGTGCACCAAGGATGGGATTCATATTATGTTCCCGTTCATTGTCTCGACGCCCGAGCCGCAATACATCATTCGGGACAAGATCCTGGACAGGATTGGGACTGTCTTGGATCCGCTCCCGATTACTGCAAGCAAGAATAAGGATGGCAAGATTTCGTATACCAATGTGGTGGACAAGAGCGTGATTCAGGCGAATGGTTGGTTCCTCTTCGGCTCGACCAAGCCGGGTCACGAGGAGTACAAGATCACCCACATCCTTCGTCCGGATATGACGGAAATCCCCGTGGAGCAGTATGACTTTAATGGGATGAATCCTCCGCGATTCTTCTCGATCCGCAACAAGAATGAGACGGACATTGTGCCGGTCCGTGAGGAGAATCTGGACGTGATCGGCCGTTTCCGGGCGACGGAGCAGAAGAGGAAGGAGAAGAAGGCGCTTTCGGCGGCGGGTCACGCGGTTCTTTCGCCGGAGGAGATAAAGATCGTTCGGGAGTTTGTTTCGATTATGTCGGACCAGCGTGCGAATGATTACACCTCGTGGATTGAGGTGGGTTGGGCGCTGCACAACCTGGGGCCGAGTAGCCAGGATCTCTTGGACGCGTGGATCGACTTTAGCAAGCGATCGCCCAAGTTCCAAGATGGTCACTGCGAGGCGCTTTGGGAGAATATGAAGGACGAGGGTCTGGGGATCGGGTCGATCCGGTACTGGGCGCGGCTGGACAATCCGGATCTTTACAAGAAGATCATTATGAATGACATCAACAAGATGATTGAGACCTCTATCAAGATGCCGACGGTCTATGACATTGCGACGGTTTTGCACAGGATGTTCAAGTATGATTATAAGTATAGTCCTCAGGGGACGTGGTATTATTTCGACAATCACTTGTGGCGGGAGAACAATGACGGGATCTTGCTGAGAAACAAGATCTCGACGGATCTGTGCGACAAGTATGCAGAGATGATCCAGGGAAACAACAACAATATGATCAAGAATGCGGATTTGACGGATGAGGACAAGGAGGATCTGAAGGCGCGTAACAAGGAGATCTTGTCGATCATTGCGAAGCTGAGGACGACGTCATTCAAGGACAATATCATTCGGGAGTGCAGGGAGCTTTTCTATGATGTTGAGTTCTTGAACAAGCTGGACGAGAACTTCTATTTGATTGGATTCCAGAATGGTATCTATGACTTGAAGCGGATGGAGCTTCGGGAGGGTCGTCCGGATGATTATGTGACGCTGACCACTCGGATCAACAAGATCGAGTTCTCGGAGGAGCACGAGCAGTGGCCGGAGCTGAGCAAGTTCATTTACACGATCTTCCCGAAGGAGGAGAAGAGGCATTACTTTATGACCTTCCTCAGTTCGTGTCTCCAGGGTCTCAATGCGGAGGAAAAGTTCCGAGTGTGGACGGGAACAGGATGTCACGCGATGGATACGCCCATTATGATGGCCGATGGATCCTGGAAGATGGTCCAGGATATCGTGCCGGGTGAGCAGCTGATGGGTGATGATTCAACTCCTCGCAACGTTCTGGAGCTCTTCCGTGGTCACAGTTCGATGTATAGGATCAATACGATTAAGGGAGAGTCATTTATTGTGAATGGAGATCATATCCTTTGTCTGAAGGCAACCACGATGGGTTCTTTGACGAACTCGAAGAAGGAGAGTCGCTATAAGCTGCTTTTCCAGATCCGTGGTAAGGATGGTCTACCGATCAACAAGGCAATGAACTTTGCCTATAAGTCTTCGGAGAGAAAGGAGTACAAGAAGGGTGTTACGTATTACGAGACACCTGAAGATGCTCGACAGGCAGGTCTTGACTATTGGACGAATGCTAAGCGTGATTCATCATACATTCACTGTGGTGATGTTATTGAGGTGAAGGTGACTGATTATCTGAAGTACCAGAAGTCAGTATTTGGACGAAACTATTTCGTCTATAAGAGCGGTGTGACATTTGATAAGAAGGATGTTCCGTTTGACCCATACATTATGGGTTACTGGCTTGGAGATGGAACATCTCAGCTTGCATCAATCACTACGATGGATGCACCGATTGTGGAGTACTTTGATGATATGGCTAAGAAGAACAACCTTAATGTGAAGGTGTATGACAAGGATTCTACTGAAGCCAAGACCTATGTCTATTCCAGCAAGGCGAAGAGCTGGAACAACAAGGACTATGACAACAAGTTCTATGTGACGCTTCGTGATCTAAAGATGTTGAACAACAAGCACATCCCCGAGATCTATATGAAGAACTCACGTGAGATCCAGCTACAGATGCTTGCCGGTATCATTGATAGCGATGGTCATTATCAGAAGAAGTCGAACCAGTATGAGATCACATTGGTTAATGAGAAGCTGATTGATGATACGATGTACATCTGCCAGTCGCTCGGCTTTGCTTGTACAAAGAGGGTTGTATCGAAGTCGTGTGGTGATATGACTGGTACATACTACAATCTGATTGTGTATGGTTCCGGGATTGAGGAGATTCCTGTGAAGCTCGAAAGGAAGAAGGCGCACGCAAGGATCAAGAACAAGAACCACTTTTACTATGGTTTTACGGTCGAGAAGGTTGATGATGACAACTTCTATGGCTTCCAGTTGGATGGTAACCATCGTTACATAATGGACAAGTTCATTGTGACGCACAACTCCAACGGTAAGTCCAAGTTAGAGGAGTTGTTTACGGCGTCCTTTGGTGATTACACGATCAAGTTCCCGATCACCTTGCTGACGGGTAAGCGTGCGGCGTCGAATGCCTGTTCGCCGGAGCTGGTGAAGGCGAAGGGTAAGCGCATTGGATACTTTGTGGAGCCGAGTGAGGGCGAGCGGGTGAATGCGGGTTTGATGAAGGAGTTTACGGGTGGTGACAAGATCTATGCTCGAGGCTTGAACAAGGATCCGATTGAGTTCAAGCCGCAGTTCAAGCTGTCGCTTTTGTGTAACGATGTGCCGCACTTCCCGCCCAAGGATACGGGTGTTTGGCGTCGCGTGGAGATCGTGGAGTTCGAGTCAAAGTTCGTGGACAATCCCAATCCGGAGAATCCGAACGAGTTCCCGATTGACAAGAAGGTGACGGAGAAGATCCAGCAGTGGAAGGAGCTCTTTATGGCCTATCTGATTGATGTCTACTATGCTCAGTACAAGGTGACGGGTATGAAGGTACCGGAGGAGGTGCTCAAGTTCACGATCGAGTATCAGAAGATGTTCGATATGTATTCGGAGTTCATCTCGCGCGTGATTGTGGAGACGGGTGTGATGTCGGACACGGTGACGCTGAGCGAGCTGCACGAGGAGTTCAAGAACTGGTTCCTGGAGATGTACAACAGCCCGAAGGTGCCGACGAAGCACGAGTTCCGCCAGTATATGGAGAAGACCTATGGCAAGAAGCGTGTGACGCCGATGGAGGTGAAGGGTATCAAGACGAAGATGAAGATCGAGGAGGAGAAGAAGAAGAAGGAGGCGGAGGAGAAGGCGCAGTTGGTAAAGGTGGATGGCGTGAGTCCTGATGGAATGATTGAGAACGGGGATGATGATGAGGAAGGGGGTGTTGAGGATGAGGATGCTGAGTTTATGAGGCTGATGTCTGGGAGTGGAAAGGGGGCCGCAGCAGATGAGGATGAGCCTGACTTTGAGGAGGAGTTTGAGCGTCATCTTCGGGAGGGAACGTTAGATCGGAGCTCTTCGGTAAGCAAGTACTTCACGGATATGCCGAAGCCGAAGCCAAGGTCCGCTCCCACTCCTGCACCAACCACAATGGTTACGAGGAATGGAGGAACGGGCAATGGATCAAGCACAACTACAACGACGACAACAACCACGAGCTATGTGAATGGAAAGCTGGTCCAGGGAGGAGCAAATCCGTTTGCGAGCTTCCCACCGATTCCGGGGATGCCTGGTGGTGGGGATCCGTTTGCGAACTTCCCGAAGCCACCTGGCTTTGTCCAGGCTCCTGGACAGAACCAGGTGACAACGACGAACAATGAGTACACCATCACGTCGATGGATGATCTGGAGAATCTGAAGATTCCGGGGATGGCGGTACACGATAATCCGGTTCTGAAGGCGCTTTACAGGAAGGATATGGAGTCGATTGAGGAGCTAAGAAGGGTGGAGTACAAGCAGACAGGGCCCACTTCCTATCAGCTACCGACGATCACACTTCCGCCGGAGAAGAAGGTGGAGACCTATGTGGACGAGTTTGGCAACAGGACGACAACGACGACGATTAACACGACGAATAACATTCCGACGATCAACTTTGATGGCTTGCCGGAGGGGTTCACGGGGAATCCGTTCAAGCTGCTTGCGGACAAGATGGAGGAGAAGATCTTGCGCCGCCGTCGCCCGCCGCCTCCACCGGTCCATATGATGGTTGCATCGGCCATTTTCTCGTCGATTATGGGGAAGAAGCTGGAGGAGGAAGAGGAGAAGAGGCGACAGCAGAGGGAGGAGAAGGGAGAGCCGGAGCCCTCGGAGGAGGAGAAGAGGCGTCAGGCGGAGGAGGATGAGGAGAGGTTTAGGAAGATGTTGGAGAATGGGGAGATAGATGTGGATGTTCCTCCGGACCATCCTGTCTTGGTGGCGTTTGGCCAGATGATGAAGGATGCGATGAGGCAGGAGATTGAGCACAAGGTGAGGAGTGATCCTAATATTCCTCCGGAGAAGGTGGACGAGGTATTGAAGGAGATCTTTGAGGAGGAGGAGAGGGATCGTCGTCATCGGGAGATGAATATGCCGGAGTCTGGAATCTTGCTTCGTCGTCGCCCAGAAACGCCGCCGAACTACTTCCGTCGTGGCTTTATGCTGGATGATGATGAGATGAAGAGGGAGAAGAGGGAGCCCGAAATCAAGATCAAGCCCAAGCCGGAGTATCCTGCGCATATGTCAGAGGAAGAGATGGAGTATCTGGAGTATATGAGGTTGAATGGGATTGAGCCGGTTGAGTTGACGGAGGAGGAGCTGGCGTATGAGATGGCACGAGCTGATGCGATTGAGCGGGAGGCGGATGAGGAGTTGGCGAGACTGGAGATGGAGTATCAGGCAAAGAGGAAGGCGGCAGCAGCTGCCCCTGCACCTGCCCCAGCCCCTGTACCTGTACCTGTGTCTCTGGTTGTGGAAGAGGTAGAGGAGGAGAAAAAGAAGCCTATCAAGAAGAAGGTGACGGTGAAGAAGAATAAGGACTAAGTCGAATCATATCATACTATCATACTATCATAACAACATATCAACATAACATCATATCAACATAACATCATATCAACATAACTATGATACCATTATACCATTCTAACATTATATCATCTTGATATAATGTTTGGCTACCTTCTAGATCTCTTCGAGATCCCAAGAAGGTATTGATCAATATAACGTTTAAACTGGTTATAAAATATAGAAAGAGAGAAGAGAAAAGAGCAAGAGTAAGAAAAAAAGATGAGTGGAACATTTCATTTGATTTTGCACACACTTTACACCGGGTGTGCGGTGATTGGTGCAATTACGATCTCGAACAAGATTGGTAAGTTTATCAAGCAGTATGATAATGAGAAGGAGGATAACTTCAAGAAGGCCTTTGACAAGAGTATGGGGGAGACGATCAATGACATTCATTCGTGTGTGGAGTCGGTCAGCGTGATTACGAATGGCGTGACGAGGGCATCGAGTGTAGCGATTGACCTGTGTACGGGTTCAAAGGTATTGACACGGAAGAAGGGACAATTTGTGATCGTAGAGCAGTCGAAGGCACAGAAACAGCAGATTGATGAGTTGAGTTCGAAGTTAAAAAAGTATGAGAGTGAGATTGAGAAGTTACGGAGGAATCGCCGGGAGAAGAGGGGTAAAAAGAAGAGTCACGAAGATGATGAGAGGAGTGATACAGAGTACTCTTCAGGAGGAGAGAGAGAAGATGATGCAGGTTCAGTCTCTTCATTAAGTGATCAGGAGGAGCAGGAAGAGGAAGGGGAAAGCCAAAAAAAGCAGGAGAGTGCAAAAGGCGTAAAGATCGAGAAGAGCAAAGCGAAGAGTAGTTCTGTCCAAGAGTACTCGTTAAGTTCCAAATCGAGTTCTAAAAAATAAGCCTCATATATAGTAATATAGGATCTTAGATCATAATGTCCCAAATCGAAGAGCAAGAGCAAAAGCAAAAAGTACAACCCTTTGAAGAGGGGGATTTGTTGATTCCCATCCCGGAAAGGTTACCTGCATTGGTATGGAGAAACAGTGGTATCGGCAGTAGCAATGGTGATCAGGTAGAGAGATTTGTAGAGGCGTTTACGGAGGCGGACTATAAGGAGCTTCAGGATAAGATTAAGGCCTTAAAGGCGAAGAATGATGAGATTCAAGCAAAGATTACGACCCGTGATAGTTATGTGACGATGTTGGATGAACAAGAGGCGAAATACAAGACCTTTTATCAGATGTTCGAGAACAATCAAGAGAGAAACCAATCTTATTACAAGACGTTCCTTTCGATGGTCGCAATGGTACTCTTCCTAGTAATCCTTGTTGCCATCTACTATCATCGTTAACCAACTTCCTTTTTTATGTATCAATATAATAGTAATATCGATCAAGATCAAAGATGTCGACCACATTAGCCTCGATTCAGGAGAAGGAGACACGTCTCAACCAGCAGTTGACGGACATTCAAGACAAGGAGCAGATCTCGCTGACTCGTAGTCGTATGTTGGAGATCGCCCAAGAGCGCAACATCTTCGCCCGCAAGCTCTTCTACAGCTTAGTTGCCCTAATCCTCTTCATTCTGATTCTCACCATTGTGATCTATATGTATCGAGCCTCCTGAAAGAGCCTCCTAAAAGAGCCCCCTGAAAGAGTCTCCTAATACTCTATAAAATATCAATCTTATTACTAAATCTGGTAATAAGATATGCAACATTGACAAACTCTCACCTACTATTTCCGTTCCTAAAACTGGACAAAGCCACACTATAACTTTATAAAATTTCCTTTAAGCCCGCGAAAGGGCCGAATCCTCGAAACTAAATATAGAGTTATAGTAGTATACGATTGGATTCGATTGGATTGTTTCAAATATGAGTGCATCCGCATCTACAACCACAACAGATCAAACGGCAATTGCCCAGAAGCTCTCCTTAAAGTACGATGATGTTTTCAACAAGAACTATGATAAGATCAATAGCTTAACGAGCCAGATCTCAACGAATGACGACTTGATCCGGACGTATAATGAGGATAACTTTAAGATGGACATCCAGAATATGGTCCTCCAAATCATCGCCGTAGCCACAGTACTGATCTTCATTGTTGTCTTGCTTTTCAGGTTTGGTCTCTTTGCCTCAGTCACTCTTCTTGCTACTATCGTCGCATCGATCGTAGTCTTAGCGATGTTGTTTATCTACTTTACCTACTACTCGGATGACTATAATGAGTACTTGGATCGCGTATCGAGAGAGACGGGTAAGAAGATGGAGGATGGGGATGAGCCAATGGGCGATGATTTGAGTTGTGATATGTATGAAGAGGAAGGAGGCCCGACCATTGGAGATACGAGTAACGAAATTCTCAACTATGATATCTCTTCCAAGAATGGTCTCTTAAAGCCGGATAGTGATTACAATGTGTGGTTGGATGGTGATCACAAGAGCTCCAACAAGATCAATGAGAATACGGTACGATATGTCGATTCCAAGTATGGCGAGGATGTGAAGGGCAAGTTTAGCGGAATCTCTCCCGAGGGTGCGACTTACTATGATTGCCGATTTAAGGGCGCTGATTTCAATGGCGATCCTCTGAAGAAGGATATCCTCAAGACGACCGTCCCGTGCAAGTACTTAATCAACTATGATGAGATGGGCAAGTATACGAAGTCCGGAACTACCTTTACCAAGATCTAAGAGAGCATTAACAGAAATAAAGCATCAACAGAAATAAAGCATCAACAAAAATAGTAATATAGATTAGTGATATTCTATATTTATTCATAAATAGAGATAATGAGTGAGATTCAATATGTCGGCACAGATGTAAATGTAGGGACGGATGTGAAGGATATGCGGATCAATGTCCTGGTCCCTCAGAGTGAACGGGAGAAGGTCCTTGATAACTTTTATGAGTACCGAACGAATATGCAAGATGCGCGAGATATGGATGCCTTAGCAAAGGTAGAGAGGGCCCATCCTCCTCCCGCTCCGGAAGGCAACTATCCGCTCCCCCCGGCGACCTTAGAGCACTTCGGCACGGCAACGAACTCCTTAGACAAGGTTTACTTGGATGAGACCAATCAGAATACGGCAAAACTTGCCAACAACGAGCTGGAGATTATTACGAAGAACAATGCGCTACACGAACTGGAAGAGAGCACCAATACAACCTACAAGTCGATCTTTGCCATCTCAATGTTTATCTTCACGATTGTGATCTTGGCCGTGATTAGCTTGGCCAAGAGCCTGGTGGGTCTTGGTGACAACGTTTATATGCTCTTGGTCATCTTCGTGGTGTTCAGCTATGTCATCTATACGCTCTATATGTTTAATGCATTCTATGTAAAGGATGCGATTGATCGCCTCTTGGGTCTCCGCAACATTGATGTTCAAACGATTCATATTGGAAAGATGGATAAGAGTACCTATATTCAGGAGCAGTGTCGTAAGAAGAAGGAGCTTGGTTACTATGATGTGGATTCGGGAGTCTATGAAGAGGATGTTACCCCGACGGGTGATCTACTTGCTCGGATTGGTTCCAACAACCGTTACTACTACAATGATGGGAACAGTCCGAAGAAACAGCTCTATCCAACAAAGTTCGAGAGCAATCAGTACATCGTCTATCCGGATTATGATACGACCACTCGTGGGAAAGAGGGCGAACGCGTCAAGACGAGTGGCTTGTAATCCACTATTCATATCTATCTGATCCATCTGATCGAAAAGATTTTATCTATAAAATCAATCATACGATCGCTTTCGATCCTATGATCAAAAGAGTCGCATCCTCAACTTCATCCTCATCCCGATCCATCGCCCAATGACTTAAAAATATTTATCGATAGATAGTAGTGCAGTTGTTATATAGAGACAATTGATTATTTGCAATGAACCAATCATCCACCCCCATAACGAGTGAAGAGGCTCTCCAACAAGAGATTAAGAGTAAGATCAATAGCCAAGAGGCAAATCTATTGAAAAAGCAATGTTCCAGCGACAAAGAGTGTAGTACGGATGAGGTATGTGCATTTAACGAGAATGATGAGAAGCATTATTGTGTATCCAACAACTTGTATATGGGATGTCTGAAGCCATCGGCCAAGGTCTATCGCTACATTGAGTCGATACAAGAGAATGATGTGAAGGATCTACAGAGCTGTTATGATTTTGCGCGTAAGTTAAACAATCCCGAGATTCTCTATAACTATGTTACCTATCGTCCGAAGAAGGCTTCTCGCGTTTTACAAGAGACGATCTCAGCGAAGCTGAAGTGCGGCGAGGAGACAATTGTTTCCCTGCCCCTAGATTCATTTCAGAAGGAGTGTGATCCGTTGGGCGAGAGCTGTGATATGGTCCCCAGGGATTCGATTCAAAAGATGATTCAAGAGAATGCTGGGAGATGTGAGAAGCCCAATCAGTATTATGTCGAGATTCAGCATATGTGTGATACCGAAGCGGCTCCCACCATCTCCAAGTTTCCGATTGATAAGACACCGGATAACCTCAAGTTCCGGGTAAGTTGTCCTGGAGATGCAAAGAAGAAGGAGTATGGAGCGGTTTGCAAGGCGTTTAGTATGAAGCCGGAGGATGATGTGGACAACGATGCCAACTTTGATGCACAAATCTTCCCGCAACAGTGTGCCTCTCCCGTTTACTTAACGCCGAACTTGATAACGGATATGGAGGCGTATCGCCTTAAGAGGAGTAATCAGGTAAGCGCCAATTTGGAGAGTTTTAATGCGGTGATTGATCAGGATGAGGAGGAGTTAACAAAGAAAAAAGCGATTCAGTATATGCTGGAGTATCAACAGAAGTATGGAAAGACGATTACCTATAGCGAGGCATTGGACCACGTCCGGGTCAACATTGAGAATGCGGAAAATATGGGTCAGAGCTGCAATCAAATGTGGGATACGAATACCGGGCTCAATCGAATTCCTTTCCTTCCGGCATCATCGAGCTATGATTCCCTGACGATAATCAAGAATGGGGACAAATTTCCGTCATCCAAAGAGGTGATTGATTATGTATGCACGAATATGACAGCGGATACCTATCCGGATTATATCATCTACTTTGCGGAGAACACGGCGAATGGGGATAAGGCCGGTAAGGCATACATTGTCTCGTTTGAGGATCTAAGTAAGATGAATAAGGTGATGACGGATCAGTGGGAGCAATCGCCAAATAATATCACACTTATCAATAGTTCAAGCACCACGCAATCGAAGATCAGTAAATACTTGGGAGATATGGCATCCAAAGATTACCTTTTGTTGGAGGGTTCGATTAACCAGAGCTTGGATCGCCTCGCTTCGCTTCAGCGCATCGATGAGGAGACAATCTTGGAAAAGAAGAACAATATGGATAAGATGATCAATTTGATGAATCAAAAGATCCGCAATAGTGACTATCAGTCAGAGATGAACAAGACGATGATTCGCTATATGTATACCTTCTTGATCATTGCGATCTTGGCCACCATCCTCTACTTTATCTATATGAACTATATCCGATACCTCGATCTTTAAATCCCAGATCCGTGATCCTGAACCACTCATTCTATCTTATTACCATCTTGTGTAATAAGATTCATATCATACTATTTTATGCATAAAATCACATCGTCTCCATCATTTGATCGAGGTAACGGGTGCGTTGATCGATCT
>JACCDX010619769.1_pt1 | contig 16304 bp, 26 predicted proteins | sample 7449681 | NCBI WGS metagenome assembly JACCDX01 (sample SAMN15323450, study PRJNA562643) | freshwater metagenome | isolation source: river surface water | place: USA:Blue River Watershed | collected 2017-08-18 | reverse complement strand
TGCTATCACTACATGCTTCAATAGAGCCATATACCCATGGGCTTTGTGTGCTATCTACCCACTGACATAACATCTCGGTACGTGTAGCTTCTATGCTATTGGTACTTACAGATTCTTCTAATGTTTGTTCAGTTATTAAATGACCCAATGCAGGGTTAGCCATAGCCCAGGCTTTTTTATCGCTAATTTTACAATGTTGCGGTGCACTATATTCGTAATATCCTAAATTCTCTGGTGGATATGATAAACAGCGTTCACGTAGATCATTAAGCACAGTACTAAATCCATCACCAGCGTTACTAGTCATTAATGTCATTGAATTAGGCCTTGCACGTGTTACTGGCAGTGCAGCTGTAAAGGCTTCTTCCGACCATTCTCTTAATTCGTCTAAATATAGAAAATCTGCAGTCTTACCACGTGGTGCATCTCTAGTAGCTGCAGCAATCTCATACCTTGCCCCATTAAGTAAGCTAATAGATTCTTGTCCGTTAGCCAGGCGTATCTGTCTTACCTGGTCTTTTAAGAATTGATTATCTTCTATTGTGTAAGCAACCTGTCTAAAGGTATCTAATGCCATATTTCGATTAGATGACATACCCAGGACATTCTTAGAACCCCATAAGAATAGATGGCTAAGGATTAACATACGTGCTAAGTGGGTTTTGCCATTCTGACGTGCTACTAGCAATAAAGCGGTTTTTTTGCGCCAGTTATTGTCATCATCGATAGTTAATAAGTCCTGGAGTACCCAGCGCTGCCAAGGGATCAAAGGTAAACCTATTTTGTCAGCTAAATCAGATACTTCTTGTAATTTACTATTGCCTTTTAGTAACGGCGTGTGGATTCTAGGCTCGGTACTACCTATTAGCCCGACCCCTCGTTTATTCTGGCTTGATTCGGTATTAATCTGCATTGAAGTCCAACGTATCTGGCTTACTAAAAGGTGAGTCTGGCACTGTCCTGGTGGTCTCAGGGAGAGAAGGTTTCAAAAAGACAGGGGGGGTCGCCTTGTGGCTAAAAAAACGCCCACCTTTACGGCTATTACACGATTTGCACAGGCTTTGCAAGTTATCTAATGCCCATGTATCACCACCTTTTACACGTGGGTATATATGATCAACAGTATCAGCTATAGCACCACAGTATGCACATATCCAACCATCACGATCTAACACTGTGATACGTATCTTCTTCCACTTACCACTACCTAACGCTTCTTTACTCAATGCCATCCTTTACGCTTAAAGTGATCTAATGCTTTACACATAGAACCATATCTATTGTTAATATATTTAATACCCCACTCTACCTGCTTATATCCATTTACTTTACGTAAGTACTCACTCCTACCTTGTGGTATTCCATGGTGAGAACCATTACGAGCACTGGGATTCCAGCGTGATTCGTGATAATAGAGCTTATCTAAACAGTAGAACTCATCTATGTTATTAAGTTTGATAAAAGCCCATTGACGATAATGATTAGTTTTATGAATAGATTTAGATTCAGCTATTTCAAGGCTATTAATTTGTGCAACAAATAGAGCGAGCCCAACTAGCGTGCACCTTGCGAGCTTCCGCTTTGGCGGCTCGCCTTTTCGCCTTGATGGCGAATGCGATCTAGAGCGTATCATATCGTGTCAAATCAGTTGATAAAACCGCAGGTCAGACGGCATGTCGTGATACGTAAATCATCAACTTCTTGCCAGGACTCATCAAAGCCATTCATTGTAATTCACGCACCCATCTTTGTTTAGGTTCAGTCGGATAATCATTATTGCGTTTTCCGTGAGTATGCTTCCATTCACCACCAGCTGTTACAGCTTCTAATTTCCACCCAGAAGCTTTTAAGCTAGTGCCTGATTCGCTACTCAATATGTAAGTTTGTATTTTAGCAAATCCCATTTCTTTAGAAGCTCTAGCAGCGGCTTGGTATAGCATTGAGCAAGCGTTTTTAGTGCCATCCGTACATAATCTAGCCACTTCAATGGTAAAGCCATCGTCTGAATTGCGAGATACTGGTCTACCCATAATTGCTACTCCAATCAACTTATCGTCAATCGCTGCACCTATTGAGAATTTATGACCCACAGTAGGTTTGTGATGCCTATGATATTGAGCCACAAATTTATTAGCAGCTTTCAATGTAATTGGCACTATTTTTATTTTCCACCCCATCCAGTACCCTTAAACACTAAGCCTGGTGCTGAGTACAAACGACTCATAGCGATCTTGCATTTAGGACAATTCATACCTGGATCATCTTCTTTATAAGTTCGATACACAGAACCATACGTGCCACATTCTCTACAGCTATATTCATAATTAGGCATTATTTCTCCTTAATGAGCTGACAAGTGTGGCATTCCACGGATGCAAATCTCCAACTACCACACTTATCACATCTACACACGTCCGAATCTGGAATGTGCAAAGCTTCGGCTATATTCTTAATTCCCACACAACCGCACGAAAGGCACTGATACAAACGAAATCCTTCGGGTAATTCCATGCGATCAAGCCATAGAAATTCCGTGTTACGCTTGCAGCCATTACATTTGAATTGCGGTGGATTAGTCACGATTAATCAACTCATGACATCTAAAGCATGTGCCATCTTTGAATACTCGGTCATCATCGCAGACTTCACATTTGATGACTGATTCTTCTAAATGCACACCATTATCATCCATAACAACCTGTACGCCTTTGCCGTTAATAAACGCTATGTAGCCCATAGTTACTCCTTATCCTCTGGGAAATACCAGCCGCCAGCACTAGTGACTTTAGCCCAGCGTGCGTGTTCTTTAACGCCTTCTTTACAGACATATCCGTAGTACGGCTTATTTGTAGTTTTAGTTAATCCTGTTTTAAGAATGTGTCCGTGTTCGCATTCAGGCGGCGGGTTTGGTTCTCCGCTATTAACGACATCAACGACATCACCAACACTCCACGATACAGGCGTAGGATCGGTGGTTTTGCTTTCATCCGCCTTGAAAGCCTGACGTAACGCAGATTCAACCGCAGCTGACCTAGAGCCTGGCCGACCATATATGACTTTGTTTTCTTTTTCATTTACTGATGCCATTTCTTCTCGGCTTGGTCGCTTACCTTTAGCTGAGAAACCTGCGTTTGCAAGCGCTCGACCAATCGCACTTGTTTCCGCATTAGGTAAAGCGAAATTTGCGTTAACGCCCCTATCACTAATAGTCTCCAACGCAATCCCCGAAGCACACGCTTTGAGATCGGCTTCTGTCTTAAAGATTCTAGCGATAACGATGAATCTGTTTGCACTAGCTTCAAGTAACTCTGTCTCGATTCTTCCATCTGGATAATCCTTCCACCACTTATGTAATCTTTCATCTACTGTTTCATATTGACTTAAATCAAAGGCCATTATTCCTGCCAATCTAATGCGCTGTCGCTCATTGCATCCTGACATGTTTTGGATATTGCAATATAACCCAACGCATCTGCGTAGTTGTCTTGATACTGTGGAGATTCCACGCTTCTACTGATTTTGACCATCGCCATACACATAGCGACCTGGTTAGCTGTAATTGGATAGCCAAGGTAGGCACTCCACAGCTCTGCAATCCTCTTATGCTGCGGATACGGATGACCATACTTTGAACCTCTTTGATGGATGGTCTCTGTAACGTGGTCAAACAGCTGCTCACTTGTAGTTGTCATAATCAAATACCTGATCAGTTTTATTTTGTGTCATTCTTCTGTGCATTTCAAACCCATCATGCCTACCACGCCAGTAATGCGTTTGCTTGCGATCTTCAATACGTAATGCAACAAACCAGTACAGGGTAATTATCCCTATACATAAATACACTGCATTTTCAAAACTCATGTAGCCCTACTTTCTATACCACGCTTTGTGGCATGGAAATAGTGTCGCATCTGTGTATGACTTTGTGGATGATTTAGGGGCTATTTTTGATAACGATTTGGTAACGTTATTTGTAGAGTTTGCCCTCAAATATGAAGCTGCCATCGGCGTTAATAGGTACAGTTATTACCTGGACTTTACGCTCATGTACGTAAGCCACAGCGAATCCTTGCTGCCAGTTTGCATAGCCCCTAGTGTATGCCATGCCTGAACTGCTTAAATCTACCAAATTGCCGACCTCAACGCCCCACACAGTACGCCCTAATTGGCCTCTAGAAGCCTCTGTAAAGGCCGAAACCCCTAGTCTATGGGTATGACCACACACCACTGATTTTCCTAGTCTCCTAGCCCCATTTAAGGCCGTTTGTCCAGGTACCTGACTAAGCGGAAAGGCATCACCATGCACGGCTGTCCAGCCTGGAGCCCAGTCAATGCCATATGGGCTAAATTTAATGCCTAATTTATCGTAACCCATAAATCGTTCATACTGCATTTCTGGCAAATTTAAGAAGCTAGGCAATCTCTTTTTAATAGATCGATAAAGTCTGATTCCATGGTTACTACCCAGTACATCGGTTACACCTAGGTAAATTAATACTTCTTGTGTTTGTTTTCTATCGTCGTTTATATTGCCGACCATCTCATCGATAGTCCCAGCATTAAAACCGCCTAGCTGTGGTAGATCAATTTCATCACCAATACAAATAATGCGGTGTGGTTTCCATTTGGCCAAAAAGCGGCCAACAGATTTTACAGACTTCTCATTAAAAAAAGGTACTTGCAGGTCAGACACAAACGCTATGCGCTTAATCGTCATCCTCTTCTGGAGTAGGGATAGTTGGGATAATGCCCTTATCGCCTACGATCCAGTCAGGCATAGAATCAGGATTATCCATTAGGTACAGGGCTACGGATTCAGAGAATCCAGCCTTGCGAGCAGCTTGAAACATTGTATGTTTAGCAATATAGAAAACTTCAAGTTTAGTTAATGGCTCTGGTGTCTTACGCACCCTGCGCCTATTAATCTTCTTGCGTTTACGTGTAGTTGCCATAGTTATTATTGTCGCTTACTTATTATGGTAAACAAGGAATCGACACGCTCCTCTAATCGCAAACTTCTTTCATCAATTCGGTTAATGGCATCTTTTATCGAACTGCCTGAATTGGGTTTAAGTTCACTTAAAAAACTTTTAATAACCCATCGTAGAGCCACTAATAAAGCTCCTGCGATAGAGCATACGCCAACGCCAAAGGCAACCCATTCGTTCGGTGTCATTTCGCATTAACACCATAGTCTGCTTCTTTGCCAGAAGTAGGATCTACAGCCTTTACTATTGGTGCAACAATCGCACCTAGAAGTGTTGCATAAGCAGGGTGGATATCAGCGACAATGGCTAGTGCCACTGTGATACCGCTAGCTGCTACAGCTCTTAAATATGACTTAATTGCTGCCTTGTGTTTGTTTGATAACTTCATATTTTTCCCCCTAGTAGTGGTATATCGAATGGTCTGCCGTCTTTGTCGCCTGCTTTGGTAAAGCTAATATGGATGTGTCGCTTATGTGGATTTATGCCACGATACCTGCGCCACTTAAATCCGAATCTTTTTGATGCAATAAAGCCATTATGTATTACGTAAGATATACGCTTATCGGTTTTTGCACATACCCTGATCTGGTCAGCCAAATATATCGAGAGTTGCTCGGATGAATCCAAGCGAGAATCAATATCAATGGCTCGGACGATCCCAGATTCGTCTGGATTATGATCCGATCTGGTGGCGGAATGACGAGCATCACCAATCCACCCATCACTGGTAGTCCTGCGATCTGGATACCAGGTATCAACCTGATCCCTTAACTGAACCCCAGCTGCACATAGCTTTGGCTTCATAACTCAGGCTCAGGATCAGGTACGATCCAACGACAAGTTTCTTCATCAAATCCAATGGCATTATCTGGTTCTGGGCTTATAAAAGCATCTCTAATTGAATCATAAATAAAACCAATACCTGCGTAATTTTTACGAATTTTGCTATTGTATGAAGTACGTTTACAAACTTGATTTCTAAAATTACCATACCAAGTCTCTGGATCTAAACCTTCAATAGTTTCAGTTTCATCAATGCCAACTATTACTTCCGTAACAACATTATTTTCATCTAAAAATGCGTAATGTGCCATTATGACCAGCTCACATTTCCTGTGCCAGCTGTTATTGATGCTACTGTATATAAACCACTTGTTGCAGTAGATCCAGTTAAACCAGCACCAATAGTAATTGTTCCCTGAGCAGTTAAATATTTAAGAATAACAATTCCTGAACCACCATTACCGCCATTACCTAAACCTAAAGTGTTGGCATTTGAACCACCACTACCACCATCTCCTCTATTTGCAGTTCCATTTGATCCATTGACATCACTTACGCTTGCACCGCCACCATTTCCACCTACTCCATAATTTACACCTGTACCAGTTATTGAATTATTAACACCAGAACCTGCATTAGTTTGTGGATGTGTATTTGAAACTGAATTACCGCCAATAGCATTAGATCCACCGCCACCACCGCCAGCATTTCCACTACTACCATTACCGCCTGCATAACCTTCTACTGGTGAATATGAACCAGAATTACCAGCTGCTCCAGTTGCATTTGACCCACCATTTCCACCACCACCAGATCCACCAGTGCTTGGTGCGGCTGGATTTGAACCGCCTCGACCACCACCAGATCTTGTAACTGTGTTAAAAGTTGAATTATTGCCAGCTGTAGGTGTTCCTGTGTAATCAGCACCGCCGCTTCCGCCAGCGCCAACTGTTACTGTAAAATTAACATTTTTTGATAAGCCAGTAACTGTTGCAGTTCCAAAACCACCAGCACCGCCACCACCACCACGATTACCACCAGCACCGCCACCACCAGCAACAATTAAATATTCAACATCAATAATTGGTGGCAAAGGTACGCCATTAATTGCAGCAACAATATTACCGATCATTATGCAATAGCCCCAACTACATACCAAGTATCTGTAGCTGTTTTAATGCAAACAGCCGATTTGTATTGAGCTAAAGTTGGCTGGGCAGCAGTACCACCAGCGCTTAAAACTGTAGTAGTACCAGCTGTAACTGCTTTAATAGTACAAGTTCCAGCACCAATATTTAATACTGTTAAAGCTGTGCCAACAGGATATGCAACTGATGCATTTGTTGGTATTGTGAAGTTTACAGCACTTGCTTTATTCATAAGAATTAATGCTTGATATTGTTCATTAAGTACTGGGGTATAATCTGCGGTTTGTGCAGTACCTACAGTAAATGAAGTTAAGCCATTAAACATAGCAGCACTTAGTACATCACCTGTGCTTGCTGGAAATCCTGTTGCCATTATTACTCCTTAATAAGATAGAACGTTTTGACCTAGTACGCCATAGTTCACGTTGCCTATTATAAACCCATCGATGATAGGTTCTAGCGTTGTGAACGTGGTTTTCCAACTATTCGGCGTAATTGCCATGGATACGCCAAAAATCTGAAGGGTTTTCTCTAGCACTGATCCACCTGGCTGGGTGGTCTTAACTGTAATCGGATCAAAGAAATCTAGGTCTAGGGCTGCAATAATGCCTAAATTGTAGTTAGGCGTGTATAAATCTAAAACTATGGCATCGCATCGAATAGTAGTCTCAGCTCTACTGGCTACGTAAGCCTTAGCATAATCTAGGGCCACGGCATCGGTTTCCATAAGTAGGTCATTTAAGAAATAAGAATGCAAAAAGTATTTGTCTATACTCGCTTGGTTTGTGGCTATTTGAGCGCTACCGCCTAATCTAGTTATAGTGGCTTTATTAAAGATAAGCACATCGTTTAATATCCAGGCCACATCGTTATATTCAATACCAGAACCATCATCTGCAAAGACTGTTGGTGTGCCAGCAATAGAGCTTACTGTGACAGTTCTATCTTGAAATACAAACTCACCATTAGCATTTACATATAATGCGCCGTACTCGCTATTGGCTACTGTAGTTAATGCAGCTAAAGCAGTTCTATTAGTACCTGGATCATTTTGTAGTGTAGTTAATCCTGCATCAACATCACGCATGGTTGCTGGCCATGAAATCTCATCCAATATCTCATTAACTCTAGTACCTGATAACTGACCAGCCGAAGCACCAGTAACTGTGCTTATCTGGGCATTCTGGGCTAATCTAAAAGCATCTACGGCAGTTATAGTTGTATAAGTTACATCTTCTGCTTCACGAGGATAAGTAGTAACGTAGCTTGTAATAAACCCAGAGAATATAGGATAAGTTGTAGAACCATAGGTAGCTGTTATCTGCACTTTCTTCATAGGGGTTAAATAGGTATAATACGGACTTGCAGGATTCTCAGGATTAAAATCGCCATTTTGATCTACTATACGTAATGCAAGTGTGCCAGTCTGAAATTCATCAATTAAAGCATTACGGCCACGTTTGGTTTCAATACGATTAACCTGATTAGATACATCAACGATTACAGCTGCAGAATCAGCCAATACGTTTGTGCCTAATATGCCTGATCCGATTATGAATGCCTGAGCAAAACTTGGCCCAGTGCTAAAATTTATTATTGCATTAACTGTAGGTATTGCCACTATAAGCCACCTGCTACCCCATAAGAGATACCAGACTTAGTGGCTACCTGAATACTTTCGGCTATTAATGCTGCAAACTTATCACCAGATTGTGCTACATCTACAGTTATATTTACGTCTTGCATTGATCGTTCTTCGCCCATTCTAAATCTACCTGGATTAAAATTAGGGCCAACAACGCTAGAATTTTCCATAACAGTTGCAGCCGTAGAAGATGAATCAAATTGATCTAAAAAATTTTCTATTCTTGTGTTTGTCGCTCTAGCAACAGATAAGGCAGTCTCATAAGTAATAGGTTTACCAGCAGTACCACCGCTTGGTAATGTGCCACCTTCTTTTAATATAAATGCATTAATCCTGGCTGTCAATGCCATAACTGAACTCAATGCAGCATCAAAACTAGCAGCAAACTTCTTAGCTGCTTCGGCTGCTTGCATTTCAGCTAATATCTTTTTAGCCAATGCTTCATTGTTATCTAATATGGCTATTTGGCCCTGTATGCGTAATTTAGTTTCTTGATCTGTAGCCTCATTAAGCGCTTTAGTTAAGCCAATGCGCTCAATATCAAACTGATCTTTTAACTTATCTACGGCAGTTTTTTCTTTTAATTTACTAATTTCTTGTGTGCGTAGTCGGTTAATCTCTTTAATATTTCTGGCTTCTTGCCTTCTTTGTGCTGCCAGGATACGACCTTCTGCTGGTGTATCAGCTGCTGGCCTACTAGCTGCGGCTGCACCTGCCGCTCTTTTACCTGCAGAGTAATAAGAACTTATGACTGGTGCATTACGTAATATAAAATCTAAGAAACTACCGCCGCCAGGAGTAGGTATTTTAACTCCAGCCAAACCTTTTAACTCTTTAGTTAATTCGCCTACACCACGTATTAAATAACTAACAGAATCAGCAACATCTTCAATTTGTGTTGCAAGGCTAGATATAGTGCCGCCTTTGCTTATATTAGATATTGAATCTAATAAACTTTTACCTATAACCTCGGCTGCATTAGCTGATGCAACTCTTAACTGATCCATCTTGCCAGCATAGGTATCTAATCTTGCTGCTGCTTGACCTGCAAACTTATCGTTTAACTCACCTAGAATCTTATCCATATCGCCAGTTTTTAATGTGGCTTTACTTAGACCTACACCCAACCTAGTTAATGCAGATGTTTGTCCTGCATAACCTTTAGCAATAGCGGCACTAACTTCTGATACGGAACGACCAGTAGCTGCTGCAATATTTAAGGCTGTGTTTAATGCTTCTTGGCTTTTGGTAATTGAGCCAGTAACTGTTAATAACTGTTGAAATGCTGGTCTTAATTGGTCATCTAATACGCCTGTAGCCTTCTGTAAATTGGCTATGTAAAGTTCTACACCTGGTGCGCTAAATGCATACCCTGTGTTCTTTAATTGCATCTCTAAAGACTTGGCTGCCTTCTCGTCGGCTGCAAATGCGTTAATGGCTTTCTTGCTATATGCAGTAAGCGCTGTTAAAGCAAAGACACGTCTAAAGGTTCTACCTAATGCCTGGGTTTGTTTTTCAAATGCTGTTAATTCTTTTTTGGCTTGCTTTAAGCCTTTGTTATTATAGGTACTAACCGCCGATACGACTACATTGGCCACTATGCGACCTTCTTATCTGTAGATTTATTAAAGTGTGTTGCTACTTCATTAACGGCCTTTACTATTGCTTCATAAATGCCAGCACTCTCTTGTGCAAATGCTTTGTAAATTAAGCGACCTTTAGTCTTACGGCTACTTTGCCCTCTGACACCTTTAACTCTAGGCTGTGATGTAAGTGTAGGTAAATCAGTAACAAACTGATAGCCAGCAAATGGATTGTTTGAGTTATAGGCTGATCTAGCACGGCTTCTACTTTTAGAGCTGCCAGATTGCTTATAGGCTACTGTGCTACTGCCTTCATAAACAGATGTGAATGGTGCTCTACCTTGTGGGTTTAATCTACCTGCAGTTTCATAAATACGACCAGCTGCACTTATGTTGTAGACATAACTTTCTACCTGGTAGCCATTACTAAACTGTCTATTTTTGCCTTCCTTAAATCCAATACCACCACGTACTTGGTTTTCATCGTATTTAGGGAATGGTCGATAGTCTACAGTTGATTGGATTGGTTTAGCCCAGCCAGACAGTACATCAGTGTTACTTGCTACAAATCCTTTAGCTTTAGTTTCTACTGTTTTCATTAATGGATTAACTGCAGCCTTAACACGCTTGTATAAATCCTCATCAATAAACGTCAAGCCTTTTAAGACGTCATTAACGCCTACGACCTCGACCTCTACTGGCATCTTGGACCTTCCTGGCTCTATCGTTCAAAACCTGCACTATTGCATTAATCATTTCTGAATCCATATTAATGAACTCACTTGGCGCTATCCCAGTCTCAACGCTTAATGCAGCGATAGAATAAACTAAAGAATCACGCCGTACTATTTTTTTTCTTCGTCTAAAACCTCTACAGTTTCTAAAGTATCAATAAACTCAGTACCCCATAAAGGTATCTGTGCGCCAGACCTACGCAAGCATTCATAAGCCAACCAAAATATTTCGGTCTGCCTTTCGTGCTCACGTAGGACCTTAGAAATTCCAGCGCCGTACTTCAATTCAAAAGCGTACTCGACACCTGGTGTTATCTTGTGCTCAGATACATCACCATTAGCCCTTGTTATCTTTAGCTTTGCCATTGTTACTCCTTAATTAGAACGCCACTGATGGCGATACTGTTACCACGGAGTTTACTGTAAACGTCATTGAAGAGGTTGCAATTTCAGCCACGCCACCCTGACCTAGTGGAGTTAGGTTATTTACCAATATTGAGAATTGGTAGGTTGGGTTAGCAGCTGATACGGCAGTACCTTTAACAGTGATTACTGATACTGATAAAGTCTTACCAAATGCATCGTTTAGTGTTTGCATAACTTGGCTTGATGCCCAGTCATTGTTAAAGTCAATAGTAAATGTTGAGTTTTCTAATCCAGCCACGTATTTGTGGGATGCATCTCCCATGGCTGTAATTTCTAACTCATCTACCACCTTGTTAATTACTGCGCTTGATACGTATGCGCTGATGTCAATAGATGGTGTTGTAGGCGCAGCGTTGGTAGCCAACTTAACGCCGACGTTATTATTTAGATAAATTGCCATTGTTACTCCTCGTCATTCTTGTTGGTTGTTGCCTTGCCTTTTGGTTCTTCTTTTATTTGGCCTGTCTTGATTAAGAAGGCTAAATCGTCTTCTTTGCTCATTTTAACTCCAGCTCGTTAGTATGGATACTGTTATTTCTGATGTTAATAAATCTCCACTTGCCGCACTTGTTATAGCTGGAGCGGAGACACTTGATATGTTGAGCACCAATGATGATGCTGCTAATTTAGTTACTACTGCTACTATAAAATCTTCCATGCCTTTTAGATTGCCTTGATTATCTAAGGCTGGTACTGCCATTAAAATACGAAAATTAGCCAATGGCGCTAATGTAATGTGGTCATTGTTTGTAGGCACGATATACGGATCGCCAGGTGTAATTACAACGCTGTTAGCCAATAATGTAGCTGGTGGGTAACTGAATACTGACCAAACACCTGCGTTAGTTAAATCTGTTGCAAGTGTGCCACGGAGTGTAGTTATTGCGGCCATTAGCCTACCAGTGATGCGGGTGCTGAATAAGGTTGGATGAGACCACGCACTCGGTTAATCAGCTGATAACCCATCCGATAGGGGCTGGCACTGATCCCATCCATACCTACCCCACCAGTCTGGCTTACTTGTCTAGCTTGCCAGATATCAACGGCCAAAATCATAGCCGCTTCCCGAATGGCGGGTATCGCACTGTAATCATCTTCTTTAGTGTCTTGTCCAGATGCTTTACCACTTGGAATAATGCGATGGAATGGATCGTCTGCGTGTACTTTAGAAAATTGAATAAATGAATATCCGTTAGGCCATGAATAGTTAGTAAAAAATGACCAAAATGCTGTAGTGATACTTACAGGAATATTAATGCCAGGTATTGTGCCAGTAATAACATGTTGGCCACCATAGATATTGCCACAGCCTTCTACACTAATTGTTTGACCTTTTACAAATATACCTGGGTTTGCTAATACTAATGTGGCTACATTGTTTTCTAATCCAGCTGCCACTACTGGTGCATCGTTAAACCATAAATATTGTTTTAATAAATCTTCTGCGGTTTGACAAACTTCTTCTACTGTTGCATCGGAGTAGAGAGAGCCAATTCCGAGATTCGCTCGCAATTCTGCTTTTGTAACATAAACAGCGGCCATGCTCTACTCCTTTGCTAATAGCTCTCTGGGGCTAGGGCTACTAAACCCCAGAGATTACTGATTTATTTAATTAGGCCTTTGCGTACTTGATAATTCCGTAAGGCATCTTGGCGATTGTTGCCATGAATCCGTAGATCGCAACTTGTACCTGTAGGTTAGATACAACGTTTACAGACATGAATGCCTGTGGTGAGCGATATACAGTGAATGCTTCTGGTGCAAGGATGATTGCTGAGTTATCATCAAAAGCAGTCTGTGAGAAGTTCTTGTCTACGTATAGATCAAGTCCTAACACATTTCCACGGATTGATGTAGGTGCAACCTGTCCAGCTGCGTTCATTGGTTGTAATGCATTGTAAATTGGGCGACCAGTTGTATCTTTAGCGCCTAATAATGCATTCCATTGTGCTGGGTTACCAATGTAGTTCTGTGCAAAGTAACCTGTGTTTTCGTAAACTAATTTAGCAGCTTGTGATGTGTAAGCAATAATTCCATCGCTGTCTGCAGTTGTAGCTGATGCGTTTGTACCAGCTGCTACTAAAGCAGTTACTACTGCTGTGTCAATAGTTGTTAAGTATGCATTTTGTAGCTGTTGTGTTAGCTCTGCATAGAAGTTAGGGTCTGAACGTTCTAGTAATTCTACTGAGAGTGTATTCATACCTGAATACTTTTGTACTGTACCTGTTAGGTAAGCAGTTTCCATACCTGTATTAGATACTGCACCTGCTTCTGCCTCAACAGTTACTGTTGGTGCTACGCCAGTGCCGCCACCTGCAGAAGTTACCAAAGATGGTACTGAGATAGTCATACCTGATGCAGGTAGAACGCCTTGTGAACATGCGTCGATTGCTGGAGTACCAAAACGTGTGTTTGTTACAAACTCAGTTAGGTATTGTGTTGGGTTAAATGCTGGGTTGGTTGAGAATGAATCATCAGCTGCAGCGATGTACAGTCTTGACTCATCTGATCCTAGTGCAGCCTTAATCTTGTGCTCTGTGTACTTTGCCATCGAATCGATAGGTGTACGCACACGTGTTTGAATTAATGGTGCTGTAATTACTGGGCGAGCAGCTTCTACTGTAGGAGTAGCAGCCTCTGCCTTTGCTTCTTGTGGCGCTGTTGCTAAATCTTCCACAGGAGCCTCGCTTTCTTTTGGTTGATTTGTGTCCTCTGCTTCGTTTTCACTAGCAGCAACTTTAGTTACTTGTGCAGCGCTAAACGCTGGTGATTCAACTAGGCTAACTTCACGTAGAGTTGCGCTAGTTACATATAAATAATCTTTTTTCTGTATGGACTTGTTTACATCCACACCTACAGACAGGCCGTCCACTAGCTGCTCTTGCGCCAAAATCAATGCGTCTTGACCTTGCATACTAGAGCTAATTTTAAAGCTAGCGTAAATGCCATCTTCTGTTTCTTTGTAATTTGATTGCATGCGACCTATCGGTTTTTCTGGACGATGCTGCATTAACATTTTTATCTTGCCAGCATCTCCAATTTGAATAGAACCTTTGGCAAATACAACTTTACCTACGGAAGTATTGCCTACTTCTTCAAACGGCACGATCTTGCCAGCAATAACTCTGCGCTCTGTATCGGCAGCTTCTATAGGGCTACTGAATGTAAGTTTCATCTTCTGTTTCTCTCCCGTTTGGTGTTAGGCTTTCCATTTCTTTGGCATCTTCTACATCGATTAGACCCAAAGCTAACATTTTTTCTAGTGCTTCTAAGCGCTTCATAGTGTCAGCCCTTAGGAATGATTCTTCTATTGCAAACTTGACTACATGCCCTCTAGGAGTAACATCATCCATTGAAAGACGATCTTCGATTGCGCAAATAAATGGCTGTAGAGAGTATGCTACGAACTCTTTGCGGCCATCAATAATATTCTGATAAGTCATAGAGTTATTCATATCTGCACTTATGTAATATGCAGGTACATTCATAGCACGTGCAATTTGAGTTGCCAAATATTGTTGTGCTTCGTTATACATCATATCTTTAGGAGAAAATCCAGTAGTCTCATAAGACAATGTAGAAGTTAAATATGCTGTTGATCTATTTTGACGGCTTTGCTTCCATTGTGCTAATAATCCAGATACTTGTGCTTCTGGCAAATCTGCGCCAGTGTTTTTAATGTATCCACTTGGCATTGGTGTTTGTGCAGATACGGCTGCTGCTTTTTCAATATCTAAAGCGCTTTGAATTGTACGTGCAGCTGTAGTTAATACACCTTGTGTTAATCCTTGAAATGTGATAAGTGAACCTAAGCCTGTCATCGGTGCTCTTACGCCATCAACAAAATATTCTTCTACTTCTGTACCAAATTTATTTGTTGTAAATGTAACTCTATTGTTTGCTACCCATTCAAAACGTGATGGTCGCATATCGTCTGCATATAATTCTGTAACACGCCAATATGCAACGCCGTAAAATAGGAGACTATCGACAGTCCATGAAATTGTGACGGATCGTGGTTGCCGATAGTCTGGCTGCTCTATCCATAGAGGGTTTCCCAGTTCCTCACCATTTGACTTTTTGTAAAGCTTCAATGGCAGGTATGAAACTACACCAGCTATTAAATTTCTGCAACGTGAAACGGCAGGTACTTGCATTGCATAATTACGATCTAATCCACCAGGGAAATTACCAACACCAGTTGTAAATGAACCATAGCCGTAGGCTGTGTCCATAATGGCAGGGGCGTATTGCGCTTGGACAGTTTCAGTTTTTTTGGTTATACCCAAAGCAGACAATAAACCCATATGTATATGTTATACCATAAAACGGACTTTTAGTGCAAGTTAGACATAGATTTGTGCAGTTTGTTGAGGTTTTGTTAATTGACTAACTACCATGGCTAGTGATATGGCAGCAGTTACGTCTCCAGCCGATTTACGCCTGATAATGCGCCAGCCAGCATCATTTGTCTTAGCTGCACAGTTATTAAGATGCTGCACTAGGTCAGCTTGTCCAGAATGCACTATTCGGTTATTAGCCAAGCCATCTGCTAGGTCTGAGCAAGCCTGGTAGAAAGCCTGGCCGCTTACGTCTTGCATTCTCCAACCGCTTTGCTCTAATTTTGTGGCAATAGTTTGCGTGGCGTACTTGTCAAAACAAATAATAAATGGATGGTATTTTCTAGCCCATTCATTTATGTCACTTGCCATCTTAACTTCATCTATTGCTATATCGCTATACCATAATTGCGCCAAACCTACGGCTATCTTGCCATCTTTTAATTGACCCATAACTAAAGCGCCAGAACGTCTGGTCGGTGCAATATCGAAGGCCATTATAGTCTGAGGACCGACAGGGATTTCTAGTGTGCTATCACTACATGCTTCAATAGAGCCATATACCCATGGGCTTTGTGTGCTATCTACCCACTGACATAACATCTCGGTACGTGTAGCTTCTATGCTATTGGTACTTACAGATTCTTCTAATGTTTG
>JACCDX010368690.1_pt1 | contig 16308 bp, 30 predicted proteins | sample 7449681 | NCBI WGS metagenome assembly JACCDX01 (sample SAMN15323450, study PRJNA562643) | freshwater metagenome | isolation source: river surface water | place: USA:Blue River Watershed | collected 2017-08-18 | reverse complement strand
CCCCGTTCTTCAACAACTACCGTCCCCAGTTCTACTTCCGCACGACGGACGTGACCGGTGCCGTGGAGCTGCCGAAGGACAAGGAAATGGTCATGCCTGGCGACAACGTCGGCATCACCGTGAAGCTGATCGCTCCGATCGCGATGGAAACCGGTCTGCGTTTCGCCATCCGTGAAGGCGGCCGCACCGTGGGTTCGGGCGTCGTCGCCACGATCCTCGAGTAATCACGCGTGACGCGCGCCGGGCGGCTGCCGCCCGGCGTTCCATCGCTCTTTAAGGAACCGTCATGCAAAAGCAAAAGATCCGCATCCGCCTGAAGGCGTTTGATTACAAGCTGATCGACCAGTCGGCCCTCGAAATCGTCGAGACCGCCAAGCGCACCGGCGCCATCGTCAAGGGTCCCGTGCCCCTGCCGACCCGCCTCGAGCGCTTCGACATCCTGCGTTCGCCGCACGTCAACAAGACGTCGCGCGACCAGTTCGAGATCCGCACGCACCAGCGCCTGATGGACATCGTCGACCCGACCGACAAGACGGTCGACGCACTGATGAAGCTCGACCTGCCCGCCGGCGTCGACGTCGAAATCAAGCTGCAGTGATCGCAAGGCCTTTCGAGGCCTGAGACACGTGGGCCCCGGCCCTGCTTCGGCAGGCCGGGGCCTTGTCATTTGGGGTCTGTGCCGGGCAGTGCTTGCATGCGGGCAATCCCTCAAGCTATACTCGCCAGCTTTTCCGGGTTGGCTCTTGCCTGCTCGGATATTCGCGCAGTGCTTCTTCGGAGGTTCTGCACAGGTCAGCCCGGCCAATCGCTGTCGGGTGTTCGCAATAGCTTCGGTCGTGAGAGCGGTCGGGGCTGGAGAAAAACATGAGTCTGAGCAACCGTCTCGGTTTGCTGGGCCGCAAGGTGGGCATGATGCGCATCTTCACGGACGATGGCGATGCCATTCCCGTGACGGTGCTGGACGTGTCCAACAACCGCGTGACCCAGGTCAAGACCCAAGAGACCGACGGCTACAGCGCCATCCAGGTGGCGTTCGGTTCGCGCAAAGCATCGCGCGTGACCAAGCCTGAAGCCGGCCACCTCGCCAAGGCAGGTGGCGAAGCCGGTGAAATCCTCAAGGAATTCCGCGTCGAAGCCGACGTCGCCGCCCAGTACCAAGCTGGCGCGACCGTTCCGGTGACGCTGTTCGCCACGGGCCAGCTGGTCGACGTGCAAGGCACGTCCATCGGTAAGGGCTACGCCGGCACCATCAAGCGCCACAACTTCAGCTCGCAGCGCGCGTCGCACGGTAACAGCCGTTCGCACAACGTGCCGGGCTCGATCTCCATGGCGCAAGACCCGGGCCGCGTGTTCCCGGGCAAGAAGATGACCGGCCACATGGGCGACGAAACTGTCACGACCCAGAACCTCGACATCGTGCGCGTGGACGAAGCCCGTTCGCTGCTGCTGGTGCGCGGTGCGGTGCCGGGCGCCAAGAACGGCCACGTGGTCGTCCGCCCCGCCGTCAAGGTCAAGATCAAGAAGGGAGCCAACTGATGCAGCTCGAGCTCCTGAACGAGCAGGGTCAGGCCACGTCCAAGGTTGACGCGCCCGACACCATCTTCGCTCGCGACTACAACGAAGCCCTGGTGCACCAGGTCGTCGTGGCCTTCCAGGCCAACGCACGCCAAGGCACCCGCGCCCAGAAGGACCGTGAACAGGTCCACCACTCGACCAAGAAGCCTTTCCGCCAGAAGGGCACCGGCCGCGCTCGCGCCGGTATGACCTCGTCGCCGCTGTGGCGCGGGGGCGGTCGCATCTTCCCGAACCTGCCTGACGAGAACTTCTCGCACAAGCTGAACAAGAAGATGTACCGCGCCGGCATGGCTGCGATCCTGTCGCAGCTGGCCCGTGAAGGCCGCCTGGCTGTCGTGGATTCGATCTCGGTCGAAGCCCCGAAGACTAAGCTGCTGGCCGCCAAGTTCAAGGCCATGGGCCTGGACTCGGTGATGGTCATCGCCGACACCGTGGATGACAACCTGCTGCTGGCCTCGCGCAACCTGGCCAACGTGCTGGTCGTCGAGCCGCGCTACGCCGACCCCCTGTCGCTGGTCTTCTACAAGAAGGTGCTGGTGACCAAGGCTGCGGTCGAGCAACTCAAGGAGATGCTGGCATGAGCGCCCCCAAGTTTGCTGAAGGCCGTCTGGCCTCCGTGCTGCTCGCGCCCATCGTGTCCGAAAAGGCCACGCAAGTTGCCGAGAAGCACAACCAGGTGCTGTTCAAGGTCCTGCGCGACGCCACCAAGCCCGAGATCAAGGCCGCCGTTGAACTGATGTTCAAGGTCGAGGTCGAGTCGGTCAGCGTGGTCAACGTCAAGGGCAAGACCAAGCGCTTCGGTGGCCGTGCTGGCCGCCGTGACCACGTCAAGAAGGCCTACGTGGCCCTCAAGGCCGGTCAAGAGCTCAATTTCTCCGGGGAGGCCGCGTAAATGGCCATCGTCAAAGTCAAGCCGACGTCGCCCGGCCGCCGTGGTGTCGTCAAGGTAGTGCACAAGCACCTCCACAAGGGCGCGCCCGAGGCGTCGCTGCTGGAGCCCCAGAAGCAGAAGTCTGGCCGTAACAACAACGGTCACATCACGATGCGCCACAAGGGCGGTGGTCACAAGCACCACTACCGTGTCGTGGACTTCAAGCGCAACAAGGATGGCATCCCCGCGAAGGTCGAGACCATCGAGTACGACCCGAACCGTACGGCCCACATCGCGCTGGTGTGCTACGCCGACGGCGAGCGTCGCTACGTGATCGCTCCGCGCGGTCTGGAAGTGGGTTCGACCATCCTGAGCGGCTCGGAAGCGCCGATCAAGGCCGGCAACACGCTGCCCATCCGCAACATCCCGGTGGGTTCGACCATCCACTGCATCGAGCTGCAACCCGGCAAGGGTGCCCAGATGATCCGTTCGGCCGGCGCTTCCGCTGTCCTGATGGCTCGTGAAGGCGTCTACGCTCAGGTCCGCCTGCGCTCCGGCGAAGTTCGCCGCGTGCACATCGACTGCCGCGCCACCATCGGTGAAGTGAGCAACGAAGAGCACAGCCTGCGTCAATACGGCAAGGCCGGCGCGATCCGCTGGAAGGGCATCCGCCCGACCGTTCGTGGCGTCGCCATGAACCCGGTGGATCACCCGCACGGCGGCGGCGAAGGCCGCACCGGCGAAGGCCAGGTCCCCGTGTCGCCTTGGAACACGATGACCAAGGGCTATCGCACTCGCAACAACAAGCGCACGCAGACTTTCATCGTCTCGCGTCGCAAGAAGTAAGGGCTAGGCCATGACTCGTTCGCTGAAGAAGGGCCCCTTCGTTGACCACCACCTGCAGGCCAAGGTCGACAAGGCAGTTGCCAACAAGGACAAGAAGCCCATCAAGACCTGGTCGCGTCGCTCGACGATCCTGCCCGAGTTCATCGGTCTGACGATCGCCGTGCACAACGGCAAGCAGCACGTGCCGGTCTATGTGTCTGACCAGATGGTCGGTCACAAGCTGGGTGAATTCGCACTGACCCGCACCTTCAAGGGCCACCCGGCCGACAAGAAGGCCGGGAAGAAGTAAGGACTAGAGACGATGGAAACCAAAGCAATCGTCCGTGGCGTCCGCCTGTCGTGTGACAAGGGCCGCCTCGTGGCCGACATGATCCGCGGCAAGAAGGTGGATCAGGCCCTCAACATCCTGACCTTCACCCAGAAGAAGGCAGCCGTGATCATCAAGAAGGCGCTGGAAAGCGCCATCGCCAACGCCGAGCACAACGACGGCGCTGACATCGATGATCTCAAGGTCACCTCGATCTACGTCGAGCAGGGTGCCACGCTGAAGCGCTTCTCCGCCCGCGCCAAGGGCCGCGGCAATCGCATCAGCAAGCCCACTTGCCACATCTTCGTGGCCGTCGGCAACTAAGGCGCAAGGAAGACTATGGGACAGAAAATCCATCCGGTTGGCTTCCGCCTTCCTGTCACCCGTAACTGGGCTTCGCGCTGGTACGCGAACAACCAGAACTTCGCCAGCATGCTGGCCGAGGATCTGCAGGTTCGTGACTACCTGAAGGGCAAGCTCAAGAACGCCGCCGTCTCGCGCATCCTGATCGAGCGCCCCGCCAAGAACGCCCGCATCACGATTTTCTCGGCTCGTCCGGGCGTCGTGATCGGCAAGAAGGGTGAGGACATCGAGAACCTGAAGTCCGAACTGACCAAGCGTCTGGGCGTGCCGGTCGCGGTCAACATCGAAGAAGTGCGCAAGCCTGAAGTCGATGCTCAGCTGATCGCCGACTCGATCACCCAGCAGCTCGAGAAGCGCATCATGTTCCGTCGCGCCATGAAGCGCGCGATGCAGAACGCCATGCGTCTGGGTGCCCAGGGCATCAAGATCATGAGCGCGGGTCGCCTGAACGGCATCGAAATCGCTCGTACCGAGTGGTATCGCGAAGGTCGTGTGCCCCTGCACACCCTGAAGGCCGACATCGACTATGGCTTCTCTGAAGCCAAGACCACCTATGGCGTCATCGGCGTCAAGGTGTGGGTCTACCGCGGTGACCGCCTGGCCAATGGCGAGGCTCCCGTCATCAACACCCCCGCAGGCGCCGAAGACGATCGTCGCCCGCGCCGTAACGCCCGTCCGGGCGCTCCCGGTGGCCGTGGCCGTCCGGGTGGCGACCGTGGCCCGCGTGACGGAGCAGACCAGCCCGCTGCCGGCGCCCCCACGGGTGACGCAGCCAAGCCCGCCGGCAAGCGCGTGATCCGCAAGGCTCCCGCCGCCGGTGAGGCCAAAGGAGAATAAGCATGCTGCAACCTAATCGTCGCAAGTACCGCAAGGAACAGAAGGGCCGCAACACTGGTGTTGCGACCCGCGGTGCTGCGGTGTCTTTCGGTGACTTCGGCCTGAAGGCCACGGAGCGCGGCCGTCTGACGGCCCGCCAGATCGAAGCGGCTCGCCGCGCGATCTCCCGTCACATCAAGCGTGGCGGCCGGATCTTCATCCGCATCTTCCCGGACAAGCCCATCTCGCAAAAGCCTGCCGAAGTCCGTATGGGTAACGGTAAGGGCAACCCGGAGTACTACGTGGCTGAGATCCAGCCCGGCAAGGTGCTCTACGAGATCAACGGCGTGCCCGAAACGCTGGCTCGCGAAGCGTTCACGCTGGCTGCTGCCAAGCTGCCCCTGCGTTGCACCTTCGTGGCCCGCCAGGTCGGTACCTGAGGAAGGACACCATGAAAGCATCTGAACTCCGTGCCAAGGACGTCGCTGCCCTCGAAAAGGAAGTGACCGACCTGCTGAAGGCGCACTTCAAGCTGCGTATGCAGAAGGGCACCCAGCAGCTGACGAACCACAGCGACCTGGGCAAGACTCGCCGCGACATCGCTCGTGCCAAGACCATCCTGGCCGAGAAGAAGAAGGAGGCCACGAAATGACTGAGGCCCAAACCAAGAACGTGCGCACCCTGGTCGGCAAGGTCGTCAGCGACGCCCGCGCCAAGACCGTGACCGTGCTCGTCGAGCGCCGTGCCAAGCACGAGCTCTACGGCAAGATCGTTGCCCGTTCGCGCAAGTACCACGCGCATGACGAGAACAACGAGTACAAGGTCGGCGACGTTGTCGAGATCAGCGAGACCCGTCCGGTCTCCAAGACCAAGGCTTGGGCGGTGACCCGCCTGGTCGAGAAGGCCCAGCTGGTCTAAGGTCTTCACCCAGTCACGCGACTGCCGAAGCCGGCGCACCGGGAAACTGGTGCGCCGGTTTTTCTTTTTCCATCCTCAGGGGAACACATGATCCAAGTGGGCGACAAGCTGCCGGCAGGCAGCCTCCAGGAATTCATCGAAGTCGAAGGCGAGGGCTGCAGCCTCGGCCCGAACAGCTTCGACATTGAGAAGGCCACCGCAGGCAAGACGATTGCGATCTTCGCGCTGCCCGGCGCGTTCACGCCGACCTGCTCTGCGCAGCACGTGCCGGGCTATGTCCAGAACGCCGACGCGCTGAAGGCGGCCGGCGTGGACGAAATCTGGTGCGTCTCCGTCAACGACGCGTTCGTGATGGGCGCCTGGGGCCGTGATCAGAAGACGGGCGGCAAGGTTCGCATGATGGCGGACGGCAGCGCCGCCTTCACACAGGCGGTCGGCCTGGTGCTGGACCTGACGGCCAAGGGCTTTGGCGTGCGTTCGCAGCGCTACTCGATGCTGGTGAAGGACGGCGTCGTGAAGACGTTGAACGTCGAGGCCGCTGGCAAGTTCGAGGTCAGTGACGCTGCGACCCTGCTGGCTCAGGCGCGGGCCTGATCGCGACCTGTAGAAAACTTTGGCGCAGCTATTGACGCCCGATGGGCGTCAATGCATAATGCGCAGCTTCGCCGAACGCTAGGCACGTGAGCAAACTCGCTCCAGCCGCCTGGCTTCGGATCCGCCCTCAACCGTTGGGCAGCGCTGGCGAGAGTCGCGCTGACTGACATACGGGCCCAAGACTGACCGACGCGTCTGGCTGCAAGGCAAGGCAACTCGGGGCAAGTTGGGGACAGACATGATCCAAATGCAATCGCGGCTTGATGTCGCGGACAACACTGGCGCGAAGTCCGTTCAGTGCATCAAGGTGCTGGGCGGCTCCAAGCGCCGCTATGCGCACATTGGCGACATCATCAAGGTCAGCATCAAGGAAGCTGCGCCGCGTGGTCGCGTGAAGAAGGGCGAGGTCTACAGCGCCGTGGTGGTTCGTACCGCCAAGGGCGTTCGTCGCCAGGACGGCTCGCTCGTCAAGTTCGACGGCAATGCCGCCGTGCTGCTCAACGCCAAGCTGGAGCCCATCGGCACCCGCATCTTCGGCCCCGTGACGCGTGAACTGCGTACCGAGCGCTTCATGAAGATCGTGTCGCTGGCGCCCGAGGTGCTTTGAGCCCCCACTGTCTGAGGTAAGCCATGAACAAGATCCGTACCGGCGACCAGGTCATCGTGTTGACCGGCCGCGACAAGGGCAAGCGCGGCACCGTGACCGCGCGCGCTGACGAAGACCATGTGGTCGTCGAAGGCGTCAATGTCGTCAAGAAGCACGTCAAGCCCAACCCCATGAAGGGCACCACCGGTGGCGTCGTCGACAAGACCATGCCCATCCATCAATCCAACGTGGCGATCTTCAACGCCGCTTCCGGCAAGGCCGATCGCGTGGGCGTCAAGCTCGTCGACGGCAAGCGGGTGCGCGTGTTCAAGTCGACCGGCGAAGAGATCAAGGCTTAAGGGGTTCGACATGGCTCGTCTTCAAACGCAATACCGCGAAAAAATCGTGCCCGCCTTGACCGAAAAGTTCGGCTACAAGTCGATCATGGAGGTGCCGCGCATCACCAAGATCACGCTGAACATGGGCGTGAGCGAAGCTGTCGCCGACAAGAAGGTCATGGACCACGCCGTGGGCGACCTGACCAAGATCGCCGGCCAGAAGCCTGTCGTGACGAAGTCGAAGAAGGCTATCGCCGGCTTCAAGATCCGCGACAACGTGCCCATCGGTGCCATGGTCACGCTGCGTGGCGTCCAGATGTATGAATTCCTGGACCGCTTCGTGACGATCGCGCTGCCGCGCGTTCGTGACTTCCGTGGTATCTCCGGCCGCTCGTTCGACGGCCGTGGCAACTACAACATCGGCGTCAAAGAGCAAATCATCTTCCCCGAGATCGAGTACGACAAGGTGGATGCTCTGCGTGGTCTGAACATCAGCATCACGACGACTGCCAAGACGGACGACGAAGCCAAGGCTCTGCTGGCTGCGTTCAAGTTTCCGTTCAAGAACTGAGGTGAATCGTGGCAAAACTCTCGATCAAACAACGTGAGCTGAAGCGCGAGGCGCTGGTCGCCAAGTTCGCCAAGAAGTACGCGGAACTGAAGGCCATCATCGACGACAGCAAGAAGTCCGAGGAAGAGCGTTACGCCGCTCGCCTCGAGCTGCAAAAGCTGCCCCGCAATGCCTACCCCACTCGCCTGCGCAACCGCTGCGAGCTGACCGGTCGTCCGCGCGGCACCTTCCGCAAGTTCGGCCTGGCCCGTAACAAGATCCGTGAACTGGCCTTCAAGGGCGACATCCCCGGTGTCGTCAAGGCCAGCTGGTAATCGGCTGATAGGAGAAATCGCAAATGAGCATGAGTGATCCCATCGCCGATATGCTGACCCGCATCCGCAACGCGCAAATCGTCGAAAAGACGAGCGTTGCTATGCCGTCGTCCAAGCTGAAGGTGGCGATTGCCAAGGTCCTGAAGGACGAAGGCTACATCGACGACTTCGCCGTGCGTGGCGAAGCTGCCCGTCCGGAGCTGGAAATCTCGCTGAAGTACTACGCTGGCCGTCCGGTCATCGAGCGCATCGAGCGTGTCAGCCGCCCCGGCCTGCGTATCTACAAGGGCCGCCACGACATTCCTCAGGTCATGAACGGCCTGGGCGTGGCGATTGTGACGACCCCGCAAGGCGTCATGACGGACCGCAAGGCCCGCGCTGCCGGTATCGGCGGCGAGGTCCTCTGCTACGTCGCCTAAGCGAAGGAGTAGGAACAATGTCCCGCGTTGGAAAAATGCCGGTCAACGTCCCGCAAGGCGTGGACGTGACCATCGGCGCTGAAGCCATCAGCGTCAAGGGCTCGCTCGGCACGCTGGTGCGTCCGGCGAACAAGCTCGTCACCGTCAAGAATGAAGCCGGCAAGCTGAGCTTCGCGCCCGTCAACGAATCGGCCGAAGCCGATGCGATGAGCGGCACGATGCGTGCGCTGGTGGCCAACATGGTCAACGGCGTCAGCAAGGGCTTCGAGAAGAAGCTGAACCTGGTGGGCGTGGGTTTCCGCGCTCAGGCCCAGGGCCAGAAGCTCAACCTGCAGATCGGTTTCTCTCACCCCGTGGTGAAGGACATGCCGGCCGGCATCAAGGTTGAGTGCCCGACTCAGACGGAAATCATCATCAAGGGCGCTGACCGCCAAGTCGTCGGCCAGATCGCCGCCGAGGTGCGCGCCTTCCGTCCGCCTGAGCCCTACAAGGGCAAGGGCATCCGTTATTCGGATGAGAAGGTCTCCCTCAAAGAGACCAAGAAGAAGTAAGGAGCAGCACCATGATGACCAAGAAAGAACAACGCCTGCGTCGTTCGCGTCAGACCCGCGCTCGCATTGCGATCCAGCGCGTGGCCCGTCTGACGGTGTTCCGCTCCAACCTGCACATCTACGCCCAAGTCATCTCCGAAGATGGCGGTCAGGTGTTGGCCGCAGCTTCCTCTTCCGAGAAGGAAGTGCGCGAGCAGCTGGCGAACGGCGGCAACGTCGCCGCCGCTGCCTTCATCGGCAAGCGCATCGCCGAGAAGGCCAAGGCTGCTGGCGTCGAGAAGGTTGCTTTCGACCGCTCGGGCTTCGCCTACCACGGCCGTGTCAAGGCACTGGCCGAAGCAGCCCGCGAAGCCGGTCTGCAGTTCTGACGCATAGGAATACGAAATGGCAAAGTTTCAACCCCGCGGCGCGCAGGCTGAAGGCAACGACGACGGCCTGAAGGAAAAGATGATCGCGGTCAACCGCGTCACGAAGGTGGTGAAGGGCGGCCGTACGCTGTCGTTCGCTGCTCTGACGGTGGTCGGCGACGGTGATGGCCGTATCGGCATGGGTAAGGGCAAGGCCAAGGAAGTTCCGGTGGCCGTGCAGAAGGCCATGGAATCGGCCCGCCGCAACATGATCAAGGTCCAGCTGAAGAACGGCACCATCCACCACAACGTGGTGGGTGAGCACGGCGCAGCGCACGTCATCATGGCGCCGGCTCCTGCCGGTACCGGCGTGATCGCTGGCGGCCCGATGCGCGCTGTCTTCGAAGTGATGGGCGTGACCGACATCGTGACGAAGAGCCACGGTTCGACGAACCCGTACAACATGGTCCGCGCCACGCTGGACGCGCTGAAGCGTTCCACCACGGCGTCGGAAGTCGCTGCCAAGCGCGGCAAGACGGTTGAAGAGATCTTCAACTGATCGCCAGAGCGGAGCACAAGATGTCTGACAAGAAAACCGTGACGGTCAAGCTGGTGCGTAGCCCCATCGGCTGCCGCGCCTCGCACCGTGCCACCGTGGTCGGCCTGGGTCTGCGCAAGCTGAACAGCCAGAGCACGCTGGAAGACACGCCCGCCGTGCGCGGCATGATCAACAAGATCGCCTATCTGGTGCAGGTGCTGTAAGCGCCGCGCACATCGAGGACAAGACGATGGAACTCAACACGATCAAGCCCGCAGAGGGCGCCAAGCATGCCAAGCGCCGTGTCGGCCGTGGCATTGGCTCGGGCCTGGGCAAGACCGCTGGTCGCGGTCACAAGGGTCAGAAGTCCCGTTCGGGCGGCTACCACAAGGTCGGCTTCGAAGGCGGTCAAATGCCTCTGCAGCGCCGCCTGCCCAAGCGTGGCTTCAAGTCGCTGACGCTGAAGTACAACGCCGAAATCACGCTGACCGACCTGCAAGGTCTGGCGGGCGACGAGATCGACGTGTCGACGCTCAAGGCTGTCGGCCTGGTGCCGCAGCTGACCAAGTCGGTCAAGGTCATCCTGGCTGGCAAGATCGAACGCAAGGTCACGCTCAAGGGCGTGAACGCCACGAAGGGCGCCAAGGCGGCCATCGAGGCAGCGGGCGGCTCGGTCGCCTGATCCGCAACCACAGGAACTGACCCAGCGTGGCTACCAACGCGAATCAGCTCGCCAAGAGTGGCAAGTTCGGTGACCTGCGTCGTCGGCTTGTCTTCCTGCTTCTGGCTTTGGTCGTCTACCGCATCGGGGCGCACATCCCCGTGCCGGGCATCGATCCGAATCAGCTGGCCCAATTCTTCAAGGGCCAGGCCGGTGGCATCCTGAGCCTGTTCAACATGTTCTCGGGCGGGGCGCTGTCGCGTTTCACCGTGTTCGCGTTGGGCATCACGCCGTACATCTCGGCTTCCATCGTGCTGCAGCTGATGACCTATGTGGTCCCGGCGCTGGAGCAGCTGAAGAAGGAAGGCGAGGCGGGTCGTCGCAAGATCACGCAGTACACCCGCTATGCCACGCTCGGCCTGGCGCTGTTTCAGAGCCTGTCGATCGCGCTGGCGCTGGAAGGTTCTTCGGGTCTGGTGCTGAACCCGGGCTTTGGCTTCCGTCTGACGGCGGTGTCGAGCTTGGTGGCCGGCACGATGTTCCTGATGTGGCTGGGTGAGCAGATCACGGAACGCGGTCTCGGCAACGGCATCTCGATCCTGATCTTCGGTGGTATCGCTGCTGGCTTGCCTGGTGCGATCGGTGGCCTCTTCGAGCTGGTGCGTACCGGCGCGATGGGTTACGGCTCTGCGCTCGTGGTGATCTCGCTCGTCGTCGCGGTGACCTATGCGGTTGTCTTCGTCGAGCGCGGTCAACGCAAGATCCTGGTGAATTACGCCAAGCGTCAGGTCGGCAACAAGGTGTATGGCGGCCAGTCGTCGCACCTGCCTTTGAAGCTGAACATGTCAGGCGTGATCCCGCCGATCTTCGCGTCGTCGATCATCCTGCTGCCGACAACGGTGGTGAGCTGGTTCGCGACGGGTGACGGTCTGCGCTGGTTGAAGGACCTCGCGGGCATGGTCAGCCCGGGGCAGCCGATCTACGTCATGCTGTACTCGGCCGCGATCGTGTTCTTCTGCTTCTTCTACACGGCGCTGGTTTTCAACAGCCGTGAGACTGCGGATAACCTGAAGAAGAGCGGCGCGTTCATTCCGGGCATCCGTCCGGGTGAGCAGACGGCCAAGCACATCGACAAGATTCTGTCGAGGCTGACGCTGGCTGGTGCGATCTACATCACGCTGGTCTGCCTGCTGCCCGAGTTCCTGACCTTGAAGTACAACGTGCCGTTCTACTTCGGTGGTACGTCCCTGTTGATCATCGTGGTTGTGACGATGGACTTCTGGGCCCAGGTGCAGAGCTACATCATGAGTCAGCAGTACGAATCGCTGCTGAAGAAGGCCAGCTTCAAGCCCAATTAGGTTTGAAGCTGTACATGGGAAGAATTTGATTTAACCCACACGAAGCGCAGACATGTCGAAAGACGACGTCATCCAGATGCAGGGTGAGATTCTTGAGAACCTCCCCAACGCGACGTTTCGTGTGAAGTTAGAGAACGGGCATGTCGTTCTCGGTCATATCTCCGGAAAGATGCGGATGCACTACATCCGCATCCTGCCTGGCGACAAAGTGACCGTAGAACTGACGCCCTACGATTTGAGTCGTGCTCGCATCGTGTTCCGGGCGAAGTGAGCTGTTTGAACCCCCGGGAACGCGTCTAGAGCGCAGAAGAAGTTAGGCCAAGGAGCAGACCATGAAAGTTTCGGCATCCGTGAAGCAGATGTGCCGCAATTGCAAGATCATCCGCCGCAAGGGTGTGGTGCGCGTGATCTGCACCGACCCGCGCCACAAGCAGCGCCAGGGCTGATCCCCAGGTAGCGCACGACAGGACTAGAGGACAACCATGGCACGTATTGCTGGTATCAACATTCCGCCGCAAAAGCACACTGAGATCGGCCTGACGTCGATTTACGGCATTGGCCGTACGACCGCTCAGAAGATCTGCACGAGCTGCGGCATTCCGTTCGACAAGAAGGTCAAGGACCTGACCGACGGCGATCTGGAAAAGATCCGTGACGAGGTCAACAAGCTGACCATCGAGGGTGACCTGCGTCGTGAGCAGTCCATCAACATCAAGCGCCTGATGGACCTGGGCTGCTACCGTGGTTTCCGTCACCGCCGTGGCCTGCCGATGCGCGGCCAGCGTACCCGCACGAACGCCCGCACCCGCAAGGGTCCGCGCAAGTCGGCTGCGACCGGCAAGAAGTAAGCTGCCCGAACTGAAAGAAGGTCAATATGGCAAAGGCTCCCAACAATTCGGCGGCTCAACGCGTTCGCAAGAAGGTCCGCAAGAACGTCGCTGACGGCATCGCGCACGTCCACGCGTCGTTCAACAACACCATCATCACCATCACCGACCGCCAAGGCGGCGCCCTGTCCTGGGCATCGTCGGGTGGCCAAGGCTTCAAGGGCTCGCGCAAGTCGACGCCTTTCGCAGCCCAGGTGGCGGCTGAAGTGGCCGGTCGCGCTGCTCAAGAGCAGGGCATCAAGAATCTCGACGTCAAGATCAAGGGCCCTGGCCCGGGTCGCGAGTCGTCGGTGCGCGCTCTGGCCGCGCTCGGCATCCGCATCAACTCGATCTCTGACGTGACGCCGGTGCCGCACAACGGTTGCCGTCCGCAAAAGCGCCGCCGCATCTAAGGTTGCGCAATCTCTGGGTGACAGAGACATTGCAGATTCGGATATCGGTGCGATAATCGCTCGTTTTCCCGGAGCCGGCGGGCACTTTGTGCCGCGCCGGCTTCAGTTTTGAGCCGAACTCATTGCAGAACGGCTCTTAAGCCCACCGTCCAAGCCCAAAACAACACCGGCTGGACTCGCGTCAGGCCCTCCTGGCGTCAGATTGAACAAGGACACGCAAAGTGGCACGTTACCTCGGCCCCAAGGGCAAACTTTCCCGCCGCGAAGGCACCGACCTCTACCTGAAGAGCGCCCGCCGCGCCATCAGCGACAAGGTCAAGTTCGACAGCAAGCCTGGTCAGCACGGCCGCACGTCGGGCCAGCGCACCAGCGACTTCGGCCTGCAACTGCGCGAAAAGCAGAAGGTCAAGCGCATGTACGGCGTGCTGGAACGTCAGTTCCGCCGTTATTTCGCCGAAGCCGAGCGCCGCAAGGGCTCGACCGGCGTGAACCTGCTGCAGCTGTTGGAATCGCGTCTGGACAACGTCGTCTATCGCATGGGCTTCGGCTCCACCCGCGCTGAAGCGCGTCAGCTGGTGTCGCACAAGGGCATCGTGGTGAACGGCGAGGTCGTCAACATCGCTTCCTACATGGTCAAGGCTGGTGACACCGTCGCCGTGCGCGAAAAGGCCAAGAAGCAGCTGCGCGTGACCGAGTCGTTCAAGCTGGCTGAATCCATCGGCCTGCCGGCCTGGGTGGCTGTCGACGGCACCAAGCTGGAAGGCGTGTTCAAGAAGGCTCCGGACCGCGACGAGTTCGGCGCCGAAATCAATGAATCGCTGATCGTCGAGTTGTACTCGCGTTGATCGTTCCCCCCGCCGACCACGCCTGCAAAGGCGCGGTCGGCGTTTCCTCGTCCGGGCTTATCTGCCCCTCGAAGGCTCTGCCCGGCTGGTCCTCAGCCTTATCGGTGTAACGAACCGAGGGTATTGAAAGAAAGACCTCATGCAAACCAACTTGCTCAAACCCAAGTCCATCAACGTGGAGCCCCTGGGCGGTCATCGCGCCAAGGTCACGCTGGAGCCGTTCGAACGCGGCTACGGTCACACCCTGGGCAACGCCCTGCGTCGTGTGCTGCTCTCGTCGATGGTGGGTTATGCGCCGACGGAAGTGACGATTGCCGGCGTGCTGCACGAGTACTCGGCCATCGATGGCGTGCAAGAGGACGTGGTTCACATCATGCTGAACCTCAAGGGCGTTGTTTTCCGCCTGCACAACCGTGAAGAAGTGACCCTCGTCCTGCGCAAGGAAGGCGAAGGCCCGGTCACGGCAGCGGATATCCAGACACCGCACGACGTCGAGATCATCAATCCCGATCACGTCATCGCCCACCTGTCGCAAGGCGGCAAGCTGGACATGCAGATCAAGGTCGAGAAGGGCCGCGGCTACGTGCCCGGCACGATGCGCCGTTTCGGCGACGAGCCGACCAAGAGCATCGGCCGCATCGTTCTTGACGCTTCGTTCTCCCCGGTCAAGCGCGTCAGCTACGCCGTTGAAAACGCCCGCGTCGAACAGCGCACTGACCTCGACAAGCTGGTCATGGAGATCGAAACCAACGGCGCCATTTCGCCCGAGGAAGCGATCCGTGCCTCGGCCAAGATCCTGGTTGAGCAGCTCGCGGTGTTCGCCCAGCTGCAAGGCACCGACCTGGTCGACGCCTTCGACCAGCCGGCCCAGCGCTCCAGCAGCTTCGACCCGATCCTGCTGCGCCCGGTCGATGAGCTCGAACTGACCGTGCGTTCGGCCAACTGCCTGAAGGCCGAAAACATCTACTACATCGGCGACCTGATCCAGCGCACCGAGACCGAGCTGCTGAAGACCCCGAACCTGGGTCGCAAGTCGCTCAACGAAATCAAGGAAGTGCTGGCTTCGCGCGGCCTGACTCTGGGCGCGCGCCTGGAAAACTGGCCGCCGCAAGGTCTGGACAAGCGGTAATCCGCTGCGCTCAAACAGAAACGGCGGCCTGACGGCCGTCATCTGATGACAAGCGCGCTTAGGCGCGTTTGATCGTGCCCCGGCAGTACCTGATCCGGCTGCCGGCATCAACAAAGTGAAAGGAAATAAGCACCATGCGTCACCGTAACGGCCTCCGCAAACTCAACCGCACCAGCGCCCACCGCGCTGCCATGCTGCGCAACATGTGCGTTTCGTTGCTCGAGCACGAAGCCATCAAGACCACGGTCCCCAAGGCCAAGGAACTGCGTCGCGTTGTTGAGCCCCTGATCACGCTCGCCAAGGAACCCACGCTGGCCAACCGCCGCCTGGCTTTCGACCGCCTGCGCGACCGCGACATCGTCAGCAAGCTGTTCAACGTGCTGGGCCCGCGCTTCGCGGCTCGTCCTGGCGGCTACACCCGCATCCTGAAGATGGGCTTCCGCGTCGGCGACAACGCGCCCATGGCCTTCGTGGAACTGGTGGATCGCGCCGAAGGCGAGACCGCTGCCGAAGCCGCGGAATAAGCTCAGCGCCCGCTGATCTCCAGAGCCCGCCTTGAGCGGGCTTTTTTTGCGCCTGTGGGGCGACGCAAGCGGTGAGGCAGTAACGGCGATCTGATGTTCGGCTGTGCCAGCAGCCGTTCGGGGGGGATCGGACGGGGCGAGCCAGGGCGCGCGCCCAGCATCAGTGGCGGCGAGGAGGTTGGTCCAGCCCCTGCAGCGCCCGGTTGGTTATTCAGCCTGTCGCGGCGTGCAGGGTACCTGTGGAGCTACTGCAGCACCCAGTTCAGCCCGCTGCAGGCCGTCGTCTTCGACTTCGCCGATAGCCGCGGCGGCCAGCACGTCCGGGACTTCCTGGGCTTGCCGGGGACGCCGGCCAGGCGCGGCTGGCAAGGCAAGCTCGTCTGCGACGACTTCGCCGGCTACAAGGCTTGCTTCGACCTCGGCGTGACGGAGATCGGCTGCATGGCGCACGCCCGGCGCAAGTTCCACGAACTCTGGGCCAGCCACGGCAGCCCGGTTGGCGAACAGGCGCTGAAGTTTTTCGGCCAGCTCTACGAGGTCGAGCGCACCGTGACCGAT
>JACCDX011239781.1_pt1 | contig 16315 bp, 23 predicted proteins | sample 7449681 | NCBI WGS metagenome assembly JACCDX01 (sample SAMN15323450, study PRJNA562643) | freshwater metagenome | isolation source: river surface water | place: USA:Blue River Watershed | collected 2017-08-18 | reverse complement strand
GCTAGTTCTGATAGAGCTTCCTGTATTTTCTTTTCTGTCATGGTAATCTCCGAGATTGTTTTATATATTTATCGTTTTAATGTTCCGCCAAAAATATTTGTATTAACATCGAGTGCGTTCTTTATAGTTCCGTCAGGATTTGTTAATTGATTGGCTTTAGGAGCACCATACTTATTCTTTTTAGCTTTTGGTTTTGAATATGCACCAGGCAAAACTGTAGCAATATTTCCAGAACTGGTTGATCCAGCACTGGACGTTTCTATTAAATCTCGTAATCTCATTCGTTACCCCCAACTAGTTTACCATGAAATGGATGCTTTGTTCTACCTGGTTTTGCCTTGGGGGTAGGATCACTACCTCTCACCTGAGCAGCTGGTCCAGTAGCATATTCTTCATTTGATTTCTTTTTTCTTCCACTACGCATATTAGCCATCCAATGTGCCAGTTGGCCTCTGCGTCCACCCTGCTTTGCTATTTTTCTAAGAGTTGAAATTTTACCTTTAGTGGGCACATTGTGTCTTTTACTGTCACCCTTGTCTTGTGGATTTCTACCATCTTTAAAGTTTTCTAAAACAACACTGGCTGATGAGAAATAGTTAGGAAACTTTTTGTCAAATAGTCTTAAAATAATACCAGCCTTTACATGCGCTTCATTTTCTTCGGGACTACCAGTTCTTCCACTTTCGTGGTCTAAACGTTTCTCAGTATATTGTTTATAATGAACAAGTTCGTGCGCTAGCGTTCTTATAATGTCAATTGGGTGGCGATTTGCAATTGCAATTTCTATTTCTGAATGTTCTTCGTTATGTACAAATCTACCAAAACTTGGTTGCTCGTCGGTTTCCAATTGTTTTTCTAATTTAATTTTGGGGAGAGTTTTTAGTTCAAGAACTTCCATAGCTATTGGTAGGAAATCTCTAAATGCAGAAATCAAATCAGGTGATTTGTTTTCTTTAAATTCATTAAATCTCATTGTTCTCTCCAGTGTCTTTTAAGAACCAACTAAAAAGTTTTGGTTTGTCTTCTTCTAGTGTATGACCACCCTGTATAGCTGCCCACTCTTTTAGAGTATACTTTGGTTCAGAAACTTTTCCATTTGTTTTTAGATATGGTGGGAAACCGTCTTTGGTTACAGTATTGCCAAATTTAGCACTTTGTTTTTTAATTTCTTCAGGACCCACATCAACAGTTGTGTTAACACCCTTTACTATTCTGCCGTCTTCTGAAACTTTTGTACGTATTTTAACTGGGCTAGCTAATAGACGCAAGTCTGGGTCATCACCCATGTAGACTTCCTGGAAATTTTCAGCAGTTGCCGGTCTTATAGTTTCTTCATATTCGTCTACAATATATGTATGGATGTTTGGGTATTTGGTAACTAACTGATACCAAAGATTTTTAGAACCCGGTGTTTGTTGATTATCGCTTATAATTTTTATTTTGTATTTTGTTATAGCAAGCACATACAAATCAGCAGCTAATCCACGACCACGCAACTCTTTGGAGAATCTAACACTGCTCTCATAATAACCATTTGCATACGGACTCAGGGTCATATCACCTAGTATTCTAGGTTCTTCATGGTCATCTATGATATTAAAGGTGTGTTCCCCGTTGTGTCCTTTATAGTAAACTGGAAAGCCCCCAACTGTATAGGGAGTTTTGTTTAATGATTTTATATATGATAAGTTTTTACTATCAGCATCAAAATTTACATCTTTTGGACTTACTGATCCAGAAACAGATATTTCATCAACCTGTTTCCCTCGCTTACCATACGCACCTCCTGCATACCATTTGCACCAACCATCTGGGCTAATGTTACCTGCAACTGCACTACATTTATTTGGATCTCTCCACATAGTGCAGTTGATACATTTTTGACCATTCTTGGGATTAGGTTGATAACCTGCCTCTGCTTTGGTTCCTTTTTCCTCGAATAAGTCTTCTAAATTCATTACACACCGTACTTGTTACGTTTTGGTTTAGCAACTGGGCTATTTTTATTAGTGGAATCTAATTCTTTGCTTTTTACGTCACCATGGTTTAAATCTTTGTGTGTTAGACCAATAGTTTTATATCCCTGTTTGAGCATTTCTGACTCAATTTCCGTGTAAGGGTGTGCGGTTTTCTTCTTAGCAATCCAGCTCAATGGATCCATGTCAATTGGATTTTTTCCATCGGAACAAGCCAATGCCATCATTAATCTATATTGACCATAATCACTACCAAAAGTACCTAATTTTGGGCCATCATCATAAGTATGCAATCCAGCAGTAGCCTGTAATTCTCTTTTGGAGATTTTACCACCATTAGCTTCACTTATAATTTCACGATATCTCATTTTTTTGATCTGCCTCTAAACTGTATTGGACCATTGAGGTAAGGCAAACTAAACCAAAGTTTAAACCATTCAGGGTCACCAGGCTTAAGACCCAATTCTTTCTCAAGCCTTTTCTTTTCCATCCCTGTTACAGATATATTTGATCCTTCATAAGGTGAATAACCTTTGAATTCATTTATACCTGCTAATTTTTTTAGTTCATTTAAATCCATCAGTTAGGCCTTGTCTTACCGCATCAAAAAGTTCTACCATGTATTTAGCATTTGGTACACCGATAGAAAACTCTTTTATGTTTCCCTGTAAGACAGCCTCGCGCTGACGGCTTGCACTCACTGCATCTAGCCCAGCACCATCAGGGTCACGCACTCCTGCACTCTCTACGAGCGTCTCTGTAAAGCAGAAGTCCCTGCCGTTATAATTGTTGAGCAGTTCCCTAAAGTCGTCGACTCTATCAGAACCGACAACCATTGTTACCTTTTTATAACCCATTGATTCAAGATGTTGTAAGACTTGTATAATTGTCTTGCAATTCTTATCGCCCACAGATACTCCTTCAAAAAACAATTCAACAAATCGCTTTTTTATTTGAAATGGGAGTGGATCCGTTTTTGTATTATTAGTATGGCTTAGGAATATGTAATGGTCACCAGGTATACTTTTAATTTTTTCAACAAGTCTCTGGTGACCTGTGGTTGGTGGATTGAATCTACCAAAAGTGAATACTGCGTTATCGCATGTTTTGGACATCAGTTCCTCTTATATTATCCACAGGTGGATTTAGTATGTCCTTTATTATTTGCAGTTTTACCGCTTTTGTAAATAATTCTTTTGGATCCTGCAATATATTAAATTTCTTGCAATAAATTTTAATAGCATGATCAACAACTGGCAACAGTGATTTTTTGTTAAATTCACTGTTGTTCTTTTTGCTTTCTTCATAATCTATTAATACTGGATACAAGTGTTTTCTATAAAACATTGGATCATTTTGCATAAAAATCACAAGGTCAGTTCCTGGGTCAAAGTCAATGTTGGGCTGTGTTAATACAGAATCTGATTCAGTTATTTCTAATACTTTTACCATTTCTTGCAACTCCAAAATCTTGCTTTGTGTCTAGGCCCTGGATTGTCACAATTGTGTCTTGCACGGAAGCTTCTGCGACGAGCTGGATTTGATTTTTTAATTTTCATATTTGGGTCGCCAAAGTTTACTTTAACTACGTTGCCGTTTGGTTTGCGAACATAAACTTTGAACTTTTTAACATCACCACGCATGGGTTTACCAAGTGGAACGTTACGTCCTTGGTATTCAGCTTCGTCAAGAACATCATCTTCGTTAAACCACATGACTCCGTATTCTTCAAAAAACTCGTCACCTTCCCAGGTTTCTTCAAGCATGTCACTTTCTTCATCAGTTGATATTTCGATGTCAAAGTCGTCATAGCCTGCTTCAAAAAATATATTACTTATTTTATCAGCAAGTGAATCTGCTTCTGATTCTGAGAGTTTTCTTGGAAGCGGAAGTTCTATAACGGTTGCTCCCTGTTCTGATTCATATATTTTTTGATTACTAAAAACACTTTCCATTATGGTAGGCGCAGTGTCTTGTTTTTCCATTACTATTCTTATAAAATGTTCCATTTTTAAATCCTATGCTGTACTATTTACCAAGTATCACCAGACCAAGCAACTCTTTTCCAAATATTTGTAACTGGTGCTGGTCCCCAAGCAAATGTCGCTTGTCCTGGAATTATTAAAGGATTGTCAACAAATACTACATAGAAACCCGGAATGCCGCCGTTGTTAACTTGATCAATAGTTCTTACTTCGCCGTTGTAATAGACTTTCCAACCTACTTCTGGTAGTTGATAGGTATTCTGAACAAGATACCCGTTGTCTACGCCGTTAGCATTAAACTCAGCAGCAAGGTCATGAACAACGTTATAGGTTGTTCCTCCAAAATTTTGAGTACAATAGTAGATGTAAGAACCGTCAAATGCTATTTGGCCCTTCACATCACCCGGTACACCTGTGCTACTTGTTGGAACAGTTGTGTCTCCGACGATTAACTTTTGTGTAATAACATTGACAAAGCCACCTCTTAGATCACCTATTACAACACCGCCAATCATTCCAGGAGTAGAATGATTATTTCCGATGTAAACGCTATAGCCGGCATCATAATCAGCATCTAAATTAAGATGATTTGTAGACGTAATACCACCTGGTATTGTTAGATTACCGTTTGTGCCAAATGTCCAAGTTTTATTACCGACGTTCAAATCAACTGGTAATGGAGAAGCAGGGGTATAATTTGGACTAGTAAATGTATAAGTTCCGGTATAAATTAGAGGATCGGCAGTTTGTATAGCCCAAGATGTTCCTAGGTCGTAACGCATTTGAACAACCGTAGTTGAGAACATACCATCGGAGTTAGATAGTGTCCAACCTGTTATATCTCCTAAACTGCTAATTTGTGTTTCATCCGGAACCCAAACATAACCAAGGTTAGCACCTGCACCATCTGGTGGTCTAATTCCTGTAACTTGTGTACCAACAGCCGGAGAAACATTATTTGTAATGTCTGTAGTGATAACAGAACCTACTGTGATGCTATTTGTAGTTACGGATCCACGACCTGTCACACTATCCAATGTGTCTGTTTCTGTAAAATTACCCCCAGTAAATGCTGTAGTCTGTGTTGAACCATCTGGAAAACGCAATGTTCCGTCAGGGTTAAACGACCAAGTATGAGAAGAATTGTTGTCGTCTGTAGTAATTTCAATTGGTTCATCAATAGAGCGATTTACTAATCTAAAAATGTCGCGACTAAACATTCTAATATCGTCTGCAACATCAACTCTAAAGTCGTTATTTGTTAATTGAATTTGATTAAAATTAGTTGTAAATATCTGAAACTCAAGGGCAGTTACTGAAAAATTCTGTACCACAGGCGCTTCAAGTACTTGAACTTTATACACGTCAGCACTTATGCTCCCTGCCCAGTTACCGTAAGTTAACAGGTAAGAGTTATAATTTTCGTCGTATATTCTAAGTGTGTTAGGAGAGCCGTTAGTAAAATCCCAAAAATTTGATACCATTGTAGGATTTGTGGTTGTAAACTGTATGTAGTAACTACCGTTTTCTTCAAACCAAGTAGCATCAGTAAACTCTGCATTATTATTATAATAATAAAAAGTATCAGAAGTCACTTCATTTTGTATTACTACACCGTTGTTGTCCATTACTGTTACGTGATTTTTTTCTCCGCCCAAAAACAACTGTGCCATACTGTTGTCTTGTGGACCGCCTGCACGAATGTGAATGTGACTCGGTGCTGTGGGATCAATAACAAGGTACTGATTGTTGCTGTAAAGGTTATTATCAGGTACTAGTTCAATAGTTCCGTATCCATTGCCATCGCCACTTGCTGTGCCACCGCCAATAATAGAAACACCTTCAAAAGTAATTCCACCAGTATTGGCGTTTCCCTGTAACAATCCCTGTGTATCTGTTAAATCTGAAATATCAGATGGTATTATTAGTCCATCTATTCTAGCATTTGTATCAATGTTGTAATTTTCAACTAATGTTACTGTTGACTCAGAAATGGTGTAAACTTCATCAAAGTTTTCGTTTATTTTAATAAATGCGTCGCGAATTGATTCACCGTCGCCTGCCAAGTTTGCTGAACCAGTGTTTATTGTTTGTTTAGCCATGATTTATCCTTAACTAGAAATAATAACGCTGTCTACATTCCCAGCAGTCCAGTTATTAATATATGCTCTTATCCAAACAAAATTACCAGAAAAGTTAAATCCGAAAACACCAGTTGTTGCTGAACTATAGCCTATTGTTGGTAAGATGAGATTGGAAACCTTACCAGTTGTGTCTATAGTAAATTCTCCAGGTTTCCCTAAAGTTATAAGAAACCAGTCATTTTCTGTAGGATTAGTTGCAAGTGTTCCTTGCAAACCAATGTCTCCTACAAACTCGTTCAATTTCCATTGAACTGTTCTAATAGCATTGCTACGACTATAAAACCCGTCACCCTGGAATTTGGATCCAGTGACGGGTTGTGGTCTTGTGCTAAGATATGATGTGATCGGTAAAATAGTAATACTGTTTGCCATATTACTATTTATCCTAAGTTAGGTTTTGTCTACGTCATCAATATGAGTTATAGTTTCAATCTTGTTGATAATTTTTCCAGCAATCATTTCTATAATTGTTAGTGTTTTTAAGTCTTTTATATAGAAATAATTTCCAGTTATCCAGTGTCGTTGTTGTAGATTTATTAAACACCATTTTCCCACTTTTGCTTTTTCAGTGTTGTTAGTTAACCACTTAACTAGAGCATCGTAGTTTGTAGCATTCATATCAGATTTTAGATATATTTTATAGGGATATTCTACTGGTTTAGTAGAAACACTTGCTTCTTTATTATTGAGAAGAAACTCTATAGCACGATCTTCAGGTTTCCAAATCCTTGCTCTAGCAGTGTATGACAACTCATTTCCAATATTTTGCAAAAGGTCTAAGTCATTTGTATATATTGAAAAACTGTAACTTTCGCAACGCACACGATAGTCAGAAGATGTTTCAACTAGCTTTTTTAAAATAATTTCTGCATTGTCTATATCTTCAGTATTTGCACTCTTCCACCTGTTTATCTGTACAATGCCCTTATCAGACAGCAGATTTCTTAATTTGTTTAGATATTCAAATGTATGTTTGTTATCTTTTTTCTTATAAAACACACTACTGATAGGAGTACGTACCTGTAGTTTATACAGGTACGTTGAGTGAAACAGTTTCTTACTCGTGGATATCTTCAATGACATTTAACGCCTCACTAATTAACACTAATTTGTCTTCAGCAACATCAATTTTAACAATGCCGCCTTTTTTAAGATTTCCAAACAGTATTTCTCTAGAAAGTGGCTTTTTAACCTCAGTGTCAATAACACGTTGTAAGGGTCTTGCGCCCATTTTACGGTCAAATCCACGTTCAACCAACCAGTCCATTGCTTCGTCAGTAACCTTAATATCAATGTTCTTTTCAGCAATCTGATCCTTGAGGGTCTTAAGGAATTTACCAACAATCTTGATCATGACATTCTTGTCAAGTCTTCCAAAAGTAACAACTCCATCCAAGCGATTTCTAAACTCAGGCGGGAAATATTTCTTAAGTTCGCTGTCAGTGTAATCTCGTTCCAAACTATCACCAAAGCCAATGGCGTTCTTTTCAGATTCCTGTGCACCAAGGTTAGTAGTTAGAATAAGAATACAGTTTCTAGCATCTGCTTCCTTGCCGTTGGATCCAGTAACACGACCGTTATCCATTAGCTGGAGTAAGACACTGCTTACGTCAGGATGTGCTTTTTCAATTTCGTCAAGCAACAGAACACAATTTGGGTTCTCCTGAAGCTTTGTAATAAGTTGACCAGCATTGTCGTCAAACCCAACATAACCTGGAGGGCTACCAATAAGTTTGCTAACACTGTGCTTTTCCTGATATTCACTCATGTCAAACCTTACAAGTTTCACACCAAGATTAGAAGCAAGTTGTTTTGCAAGTTCAGTTTTACCCACACCTGTTGGGCCCATAAACACAAAGCTACCAACTGGACGGTTTTCCGCTTTAAGCCCAGCTTGTGCAACAAGAATTTTGTCCACAATCTGGTCAACTGCATTGTCTTGACCATATACTACACCCTTGAGTGCTTTATCAAGATTTGCAAGGTTCTCTGTTTCTTTTTCCTTAATCTGATCTTCAGGAATCTTGACCATTCTTGCAAGTTCAGATTGCACCCGGTCAACAGTAACAACCCTGTCTTCAGTCTGGTTAAGAACTTTGAACCTGGAGCAAGAAACGTCAATAAGATCAATGGCCTTATCTGGTAATTTCTTGTCAGTTTGATACTTAACGCTGAGTTTTACTGCTGCATTGATGGCATCATCAGTAATAGAAACACTGTGATATTCTTCATAATACTTCTTGAGTCCTTTGAGAATTTCTACAGTAGTTTCAGGGCTAGGCTCATCAACACTAATGCGTTGGAAACGACGCATCAACGCACGATCTTTTTCAAAGTATTTACGATACTCATCCCATGTAGTACTAGCAACAACTTTGATATTGCCCTTGCTCAGTGCAGGTTTAAGCATGTTTGCTAAGTCATTTGAATTGTTGCTGCTTCCTGCACCAGCACCACTAACCATATGTGCTTCGTCAATAAACATGATAGTCTTGCCCTTGCTACGAAGAGCCTGCAATACAAGTTTAAAGCGTTCTTCAAAATCTCCGCGGTACTTGCTACCTGCAAGCATACTACCGATGTCAAGATTATAAACAGTATAATCTTTTAGGAATTCAGGAACTTCACCATGAACAATCTTGTATGCTAGCCCTTCAGCAATAGCAGTTTTACCCACTCCGGGATCACCAACTAGGATAGCGTTGCTTTTGTTGCGACGACCAAGTGTAAGTGCAAGTTGCTCAAGTTCTTCATCTCGTCCAATAACAGGATCGATCTTGTTTTGCTTTACTTCTGCGTTAAGGTTAACAGTGAAGCTCTTGAGAGCCTTGTTTGCACTTCCAAGATTTTCTGGTTGTTCTTCTTCATCATTAGCGGTAGCATAGTCAACGCTGAGATATTCAATAAATTGCTCTTTGTTAACACCAGCCTGTTCCAGAACAAAGCAAGCATAGCTACGCTTTTCACTAAGAATGCTTATAAAGACATCTGGGATTTCAATAATTGTTTTTCCACTGAAAAGAGTTTGTGCAAATGCTCGGTTAATTACCCGTTCAACTGTTGAAGTCTTTTTGGGCTTATACTTAACCAAGTCTGTCTTAATGTCGTCAAGTTTGTTTTTAAGATAGTCTTCCAGTTGAGTTTTAATCAGTTCAACATTAGAACCGTAACCCTTTACTGCTGCTTCAAAGTTTTCTTCACAGAGCATAGCATAAAGCAGATGCTCCACAGTTACATATTCGTGTTGCAGTTTTTTTGCATCGCTAATTGCTTTGTCAAAAACCAATTGCAGTTCTTTGCTGGGATCGACCATGTTATTTCCTTTTATTATGTTTTTGTAGTTTTTTTAGAGCCATGCTACGTTTTAATGCAGACACTCTGTCAATAAACTGAACGCCTGCTAGGTGATCATATTCATGTAAGAATATTCTAGCGTCTATATCTTCAAGTGTTTGTCCTATACGTATAACATTGTTCCCGTCAGAAGTCAATGTGTCAAATTCCACAAGAATTTTTCTAGGTCGTTTTACATTTAAAAATACGCCAGGATAACTTAGACAGCCTTCCACACTTACATCGGTTTCTTCTGAAATGGCTTTTATGTCTGGATTAATAACTACCAATGAACCCAGTACAGTGTTTTCCTTATTTAGGAAGGGACGCATAACAAATATCTGTGCATCAAGTTCAACTTGGTTTGCTGCTAGTCCTACACCGCTTTCAGCAGTCATTATTGAAAGCATTCCCTGTGATATTGTTAATGGGTCTAGACTGCTGTAATCAAATTGTTGTACACGTTTTTCTAAAAATTTATTCGGTGCTATTACTAATTTCATTCTTTATTTCTTTTATTTTGTCTAACACTTCGTTGTTTAAGTCAGGCAAGTAACATCCTACTTTGATATACAAGTTGCCTCTTTTACCAGTTTTTCTGTCTGGTAGTCCATATCCAGTTACACTCAAAATTGTATCAGGCTGTGTGCCTTTACTAATGTTAACACTAATACTAGCCCTTGTCAAGTCCTGTATTATTATTGTTGTACCAGTAAGCAAATCAAATACATTAATTTTTTCCTTCATGTATATGTGTGTGCCATCTCTTTGATATGTTTTGTGATTAAGAATTCTTACTTGAACTAAAAGGTCGCCACGGTCAAGGTTTTGATAACTGTCATCTCCCAAACCCTTAAACCTTATAACTTCACCGTGTTCTACGCCAGCTGGTATTTTAAAGTTAGAAGTTTCAGTTCTACCACTGGGCAATGTATAGGATCCAAGTATGTCTTTACCAACAGCCACATCTTCAAGAGTCACAGAAACACTCAATCTAATGTCTTTGTTTTTTCTTACTATAGTGTGTTGTCCAAAAAACTGACTGAATATGTCATGGAAGTCATTTACGTTACCACTTCTGAAATTAAACTGTGGTTGTGGGTTGTCGTATTCTGCACGTTTGGTTGGATCTTTTAAAGTCTCATATGCTTGATTAATTTTGGCAAAATGATCATTATCTCCACCGCGGTCAGGATGGTGTTCCATGACCATTTTTTTGTATGCTTTTTTGATTTCTTCTTGCGTTGCGTTTTTATTAACGCCTAATATAGAATAATAATCCATGCAATATATATCGATAATATATTACTACTGGATTATTTTATGATTAGAATTTTTCGTTTAGCTTTTCTTTAGTTCTACCATAGGCAGCAATACCCAAAACAGCACCCATTGCTATGTGAATTAATCCACCACCTTCAAGTGTAATTGGCGCCCATTGCTCATCAATCATTCCACCCTGTGCTGCTTGCAGTAAGGACCATAGAACTGGAAATATTATGAAGTCACAAGCGCAAATGGCCATATAAACCCAGGCCATCATGGGTCTCCATTTTCGGTTTATAAAATCTTCATCAGCAGGAACCAGTGTATTTGCACTAAGTGGTTCTTTTTCGGAATTGTCTGGAGTTTGATAAGATGTTGACGTGGATGTGTCAAATGTTCTTACCGGAGTATCTGGAATAGAAGTATCTATTCCAGAATCGTTTACACTACCATTGTTCCAATTATCTGCCATTTATATTCTTCTTAGTACTAAGCCCTTACCGGCATTTTCAAAAACAAGTTTATTACCATATTTTGTAATATTATAATCACCTATGTATTTACAAAGAAATATGATTTCTCCGAAATCATTAAAGTTAAAACTTTCGTTAATGGATTCAATAATTTCAGTACTGTCACCAAAATCTATAAATTCAAAAGCAAGTGGATCAGCATAGGCCTTTTTTATTACAAGAATTTCACCATCAAAAGCAACTTCTTCCAAGTAACTTTTGTTGAAAAAGTTTTTAAAATTATTCATATTTGATTCTGTTACTACTTCATTATATTTTTCTTTAGTAACAGCAACGTGCTTTTTCAAAGTCTTTTCATTTAATTCATAAGTTTTAAAACTTTTGTAATATTGAAATTTAAAATCCGGTGTATTTGTTAATTTTGATACACCGTCCATCATTTCTAAAATATTCTGTATAGCTTGTTCATCACGGTCTAGTTCAACGTAGACTTTGAATTCCACATCTTCATCATCAGAAACACCAGTGTCTGCATCCAACACAAACTTATATCCTTTTTCAACAAAGGATACCAAATCCTGTGCTGCTGCTTTTTCTTTAACATCAAAACTGACTACTATTATATCTGCATCGTCACCCATTTTGCTTTTATAGCTGTCAATTTGAATTACGTCTTTGACTAAGTCAGTCAAATCACCGGCCATTAAAGTCATTATAGTGTTTCTCCTGTTTGCATGTCTTCTCCAGGCTCAGCCTGTGGCACTGGTTCAGTCATATCAACTCCAGGGGATTGCTCTGATTTAAGTTCAAGTTCTTCCATATTACTTTTATAAAAATCTGAAAGTAGTTTCTTTGGCATACGTATTTCTACAATCCAAATAGGTTCACGATCTAGCTTACCTTTACGTGTTCCTGGTCTAAAGTCGTCTGGTGTTTGAACTTTTCTAGGTCTTATAAAATATGATTTACTATAGAAAACCTTGCAGTCATAGTCAACCAATCGTTTACCGCCCATTGGGTCGGGCATCTTGTTTTCTGGCCAGAAGAACTTACAAGTGACCCAGTGTCTATCTATATCTGGACCTGAAGCGAGCTCGCCATCCATCCAGTTTTTGTATACATATAGGTCCAACTCATCCAAAACTCTTTCAAAATCCTTGAGCACATTAAATGCACTGTTGTTTTCATACATGTTTTCTATGTTTTTTAATACATCTAAAGTATCTAAAATACTTGCCATAGTTACCTCTTTAAGCTACCTAGTATTTATACATAATTCAATATACATGCTTTACATCAGGCAATGATAGGTAAATACAAGTGCAGGGTTTGGCCTGCAACAAAAGCTAAACCCAGCACATAGACCTAAGGAGGACTTAATGGGTGCTAAAAGAGCCAAAAGGCAACTAAACGTAAACAACAATTCAACTAATGTTGTTAAAATCAACAATTTCCTTCCAAAGAAGAACAGAAATGTTGACATCCTTCCCCGTAATAGAAGTCAGGAAACTTACATTTTAAAACTGTTGGATCCGGGTAAAGACATAGTCTTTGGAATTGGTCCAGCGGGAACTGGTAAAACCATGTTGGCATGCCAAGTGGGTGTAAAAATGTTTCTAGAGGGGCAAATTGATCGTATTGTTGTTACAAGACCGGCAGTTAGTGCAGACGAAGACTTGGGATTCTTGCCAGGTACATTAGAAGAAAAAATGGCGCCGTGGACTAGACCAATTTTTGACGTATTCAGAGAATACTTCTACGCTAATGAAATAGAAGGAATGATACAAGAAGGCGTTATTGAAATTTCACCACTTGCATATATGCGTGGTAGAACTTTTAAAGATGCATTTATCATCGCAGATGAAATGCAAAACGCAACACCCAATCAAATGAAAATGTTACTAACCAGAATTGGTAAAGGTTCCAAGATGGTTGTGACCGGTGACCTTGCACAGGCAGATAGACTTAAAGATAATGGTCTTATCGACTTTGTGAGTCATTTAAGAGACTTTGAATCACAACGTATTGACGTTGTAAACTTCAGTCAACGTGACATCGAACGTCACGAAGCAGTTAAAGAAGTCCTCCAGGTTTACGGTGACGAATGATAAAGGGGGCGCAAGCCCCCTTTATTGCATTAACAAATAAGTAAGATACTTTTCATTTTCTGGGGTTACCCAAATAAGTATTTGGTGATGGTTGCTATGCCAGTATACTGAACCTTCTGCAGACATTTTTCTTATTTTCTTGTCAAGGTTCATCATAAAATCTGTCATCTGCCATCCAGCATTAAAGTCTTTTTTAAAGGAAGCTGACCCCAGGACCTTTTGTTCCTTTATGCTAAGATTAGATATAGGTATCAACAACATCAAAATTGTGAATAATAAAAGATAGCTTTTTTCCTTTTTACAGGTTCTTTGTAAATCGGATTAGTCATAGTCCAAATAAAAAACTCTTTTTCATTCATAGTAATAGTTTTTTCAAGAAACGTATCAGGGTCCCGTATGGTAATGTCCCAGTAGTGTTTAAGCCAAAGACACTTTCCACTGTCAGTTCCAGTAGGAACCCAAGCAAATTTTCTTTTTATTCCAGGTAATTTGGGGCCCGGTTGATATCCCATGTTTACCCCCATCATACTGCCATGGGTGCCTTGATAGTATCATGGTGACGATAGTCAATTAATTGATAGTCACTAGTCTTTGTTTTGAGAAGCTCTTCTAGAGAAGTAAAGTACGGCATCTTTAAACCTGGACCAGAATAAATTTGTCTTGACAGTTGTTCATTTACAGCATCAAAGTGATTTTGATAAATGTGACAGTCACCGCCAGTCCAAATAAAGTCTCCAACTTTCAAGTTAAGAAGTTGTGCAAACATATGAGTAAGCAAACTATAACTTGCAATATTGAATGGAACTCCAAGAAACATGTCAGCACTGCGTTGATATAGTTGACAACTTAGTTCCCCATCCTGTACATGGAATTGGAAGAAAGCATGGCAGGGTGGCAGTGCCATAACTGGTACCATATCAGCGTTCCATGCACTTACAATATGGCGACGGCCATCTGGATTGTTATGCAAACTTTCCAGTACTTGAGCGATCTGATCAACGTAACCTAACTTTGCATCCCAATATCTCCATTGGTGTCCGTAGACGGGTCCAAGTTCTTTAACAGTGTCGGTATTTTTATATCCCAAGTCACGAGCTTGCTTGTCAGCATTTGCTGTCCAGATGGTTGTTTTTCCAATTAGTTCTTCTCTGGGTTTTTCGTAATGTATTTCAGCAAGCCTGCGCTCGTCTGTACTACCTTCAAGGAACCAAAGAAGTTCACTAACTACACTGCGCCATGCTAGTTTCTTAGTTGTGACTGCTGGGAATTCATCTCTCAAGTCAAAGCGCATTTGATATCCAAATACACCCCTAGTACCCACGCCAGTGCGATCATTACGGTCTTTGCCGTTTATCATAATATATTCAAGAGCATCATGATACTGCTTCATTTTTAATCCTTCTATACTTTTCAATAGTTATCGACCCATCATAATAATGTTCGTATAGATCGAATAACTCATTTATTTTTTCTTTGGGTAAAAATGTATCGCAATCATAAGTGTCACGAATCCTACTTAACCAAATTTCTTCTATTACGTCAAGTGTGCTTTCAAAAAGTTTTGCACCACCAATGACCCATACATTTTGTAATACACCCATGGACTTCATCATGGATGATATGTTTTCGATTTTAACAAAGTGGTATGGACCATCCTTGTCTTTTATTGAGCTGGTTACAACAATGTTGTTACGATTAGGAAGTGGTTTCCTATTTTCAGGAAGACTATCCCAAGTTGCTTTCCCCATAACAACTACTCCACCAGTAGTTGTAGTTTTAAACCATTCCAAGTCTTTTTTATGTTGAGGCCATGGCAAGTTTCCATCCTTGCCAATACCCCAATTTTCGTCACACGCAAATATAGCAGTAATCATAAATTAAAATCCATTCAAATCTCGCATAAGTTGTTTGTTTTCTTCAGCAATCTCTCGTTTACTATCCTTGTAAAGAGTGTACAAGAAGAAACCAATCATTGGTAATATTATAAAAAATACTGTTGTAATTAACAATGCAGCGTTTGGATCTATACTAAAAAGAATAGAAATAAGCATTGATATTGAGATCCAGGAAATAATGAATAATGTTGGGATACCAATGTATTTCCCAACTTTTTTCATAAAACGTTTAAACACTCTCGATGTAGTTGTCTTTTTAATCATTTGTTCTCTCTCTGCTATCTTCCTAGCAATGTAAGGATCAGGCCTTTTATTTTTTAAATTTTCCAAGGCCTTTTTATAATTTACAAACACATGATCATATGGATATTTTGCATATGGTGGTTTTAATGGTCTATACTTTGGGGGTGTCATAGTCTAGCAAGTTTGATTAGTGTTGCAGCTAAGTTGATCTCAGGATCAACAACCAATGTGTGATCAACTAACCCCTGTTTAATAATCAATACAGCACTATCTTGCTTTTCTGTATCACCGAATATTTCTATGTTATCATATAACCAACGATAGATTTCTTCCATTTCTTCGGATCTTACAGTACCACAAAGCAGTCTTCTAGCTTGTGATATTTTGCCATCCTTAAACAAATCCACCATTTCCAGTTTCCAGTCACTTTCGTTTCTGTCACCGTCACTTGGTGCAGAGAGTGTACCAGCAGTGCTGTTCATTTGCACCAGGTTAATGCACTTTCTAAGATCTGGATATGCTGCTTTTACATAGGTATCAAGCGTGTCTAGATCAAACTCTACGCCTTCTTGCAAAAGTATTTCTGCAATTCTGGCAGTGTATTCAGTTTTATCAACCTTTGCAACATGGAAGCCCTGACATCTACTGTGTATAGCAGGAATGATTTTGTTAGGATAATTACAAGTTAATATGAATCTTGCAGTTTTATGGTACTCTTCCATAACACCACGTAGCGCAGCCTGTGCGTTTGCAGACAGATAATCAGCCTCGTCTAACAAAACTACTCTATATCCACCAAACGGAATCATGCGAATAAAAGAAACAATCTTATCACGAACTTCATCAACGCCATTAGTTCTACTGGCGTTTATTTCCAAAATATCCATAGGAT
>JACCDX010560660.1_pt1 | contig 16320 bp, 14 predicted proteins | sample 7449681 | NCBI WGS metagenome assembly JACCDX01 (sample SAMN15323450, study PRJNA562643) | freshwater metagenome | isolation source: river surface water | place: USA:Blue River Watershed | collected 2017-08-18 | reverse complement strand
CTCTTCCGCCATAAAAAAAGCCTCCGAAACTCTCGTTTCGGAGGCTTTTTTTATGGCGGAAGAGGTGAGATTCGAACTCACGGTACGCATGAACGCACGGCAGTTTTCAAGACTGCTGCCTTAAACCACTCGGCCACTCTTCCATAGATAGGTTTGGAATACTGCCTCTGCACCAGAGGCCACTCTTCCATAGGGTTGGAATATTGCCTCTGTAGCAGAGGACACTTTCCATAGATTGTAACATTTTAACACTTGCTCGAGAGCTTGTCTTGAACAAGGCGGCGCAAGTTATTTTACGGGAATTTTAATTGCAAGAAGGTTGGGTAAAAAATTATAGATTTTATTATTTGGCTAACCTTCTCATCACAGCGTCATTGCGAGCGAAGCGCGGCAAACCATTGTAGAATCTGATTTACTGGTTTGCTGCGCGGCGCTCGCAATGACGTTATTGGAAATTATTGGATAACTTTTCTTACTGGTTTTGGGATTGATTTTGGGATGAAACTTTTTGTTACGGGTTTGTTGAATTCAACTTCCAAGATAATTTCTACCTTGTCGCTGACGCCCATTTTGGTGCCGGCTGCGGGGATGCCAAAAGCGATTCCGAAGTCGCTGCGGTTTAGGGAACCTTTGGCGCTGAAGCCAATTCTGGCGCCACTGGGATCCATCGGATGGCTAGCGTAGCCGCCGTTGAAGGTGGCGTTTAGGGTTAATGGATGAGTTACGCCGTGAAGGCTGAGTTCGCCAATAATGTCGGCACTATTTTTGCCGGTGATTTTAATTTCTTTGGAAACAAATTTAATTTTTGGAAACTTTGCTGCACCAAGCCAGCTGTTGCTTTGCAGCATTTTATTGAAATTGATTTTTTTGGAATTGGGAAAATCAGTTTCAAGAGAAGCTACGTCAACTATGGCTTCAACCCTTGATTTTGCTGGATTTGCAGGATCAAAATCTAGGGTCGCGTCAAAATTTTTGAAGCGTGCTGTATAATTTGAAAATCCTAAATGATCGACACGGAAGATTAAGCTGGCGTGAGTTTTATCTAATTTATAATTGCCGGCGGGAACTTGTTGGGCAACGTTTTTAGAACTTTGTGGCGCACAAAAAGTTAACGCCAATAAAAGACAGATTGCTGAAAATTTTTTCATCGGAAATTTTTTAGAAATTGTAAATCACACCAAGTTTCGCCACGCCTAAATTAGTTTTAACTTTAGTGCCCGACTCGGCATATTGCATATTGAATTGCTGATAATCATAGGAAGCTTTCAGCGAAACTCCAAAAGGTAAATCAAGTAATAAACCAACTCCGTAAAGTGGCGTTAATTGAGTTTTGGCTGATGATTGATGGCTGGATAAAACATTGCTGCTATAGCGCATATTCGTCAAACCGTAAGTAACGAAAGGCGTGATTTTTGGCAAGATTGCAAAACCAACATTGGCCTTGGCGCCGTAGCGATTATCAAGCTGAATATTGCTGCCTTCGTTATTAGTTGATCCCGAATTTGAACCGAAATTTTTTGCCGAAGTTTGCAAATTATCGTAAAATAATTCTGCCGATGAGTATAAATTTAACAGATCAAATCTGAAGCCAGCATTGACGCCGTAATTATATTTATTGGCGGCTTGTTTATCGTTATTTTGTGGACCGGAAGTTGTGGAAAGATTGCGAGCTTGATGATTGGCATTGGCATTTAACACATCAAGTCCAACATAGAATCCTGTGGCATTGGCGGAACTTGCCAAGGCACAAGTTGTACAAAAAATTGTAACGAATTTTTTCATTATAGTTTGGCTTTAGTTACAGGTTGTTGAGGTCTAACTTCGTGTTGCTGATGTTTGTGATGATGCTTTCTGATCTGACAATTTTTTTGATCATGAGTTGGCATTGGTGGCATTTGATTTCCAAATTGCTCAAAATTACGAGGATAAGGATGAAATTGGTGCGGATAATTTTGCTGCATAAAATCACGCGGCTCAAAATCTTTTTTGGTGTTAAATTTCTTTTCGCAGATTACCAAACAAATCAATAAAATCATGCCGCAAATGAATGAAATTGCGGAAACTTTCGAGATAAAATCAAGATGACTTTTTTGAGTTTTGCTCTTGGTGTTTTTATCCAGAAGGTGACGTAAATATAAAGTATTTTGCGAGAAAAAAAGCAGAGTTGCAACAATAGAAGCTGTAAAACAAGAAGCGGAAAAAATCCAAAAAACAGAAGAAGAGAAAGTTTTTAAACAACCCCCAAAAACCGTCGTAAGTAAGATAATCGCAACTACGGATACAAATAATAAATGGCGATTTTGTTCTAAATTTGATTCTAACATTCCGCCCACATAAACCGCGCGAATCTCGCTTTTTTTAAGCTCTTCGTGAAGATGCTCTTCTGATCTATTCGTCATATCTAAATTGATTATTGGTTGAGGAAATTAATAGCCTCAACCAACAAAGAGTGGCAATTGCAGCAAAGCAAGTTTTGCGTGGAAAATTGGGGGAGAAAAATTTGATGATTAGATTTTTGACACATCATTTCTATCCATCGTCATTGCGAGCGCAGCGCGGCAACCCAGTGTAGTGTTCGATTTTACTGGGTTGCCGCGCTGCGCTCGCAATGACGGTGGAAATTAAAAATTAAACGTCACCGTCTTCTTCAAATCCGCAGCCAAACTAAGCGCAACTGGACAAGAGTAAGCCGCATCGCGCAGCATTTGTTTTTGATTTTCGTCAAAATTATTAGCCACAAAATTAAACTCGATGACAATTTCCACCACTTTACGCGGCAGCGTTGACGACATGATTTTGGTCACGTCGCAAGTTGTTCCATCAATATTCCAACCATTATTATTCGCCGTAATTCCCATAATCGTAAACATACAAGTCGAAAGCGAAGTGGCCAACAAATCCGTCGGCGAGAACGCCTCACCCTTCCCTTTATTATCAATCGGCGCGTCGGTGATTAATGTATTTCCAGACTTTACGTGAACTGACTCGGTACGAAGTTGCCCTAAATATTTTGTTTTAATTGTGATCGACATTTTTTTAGTGAAATAAAATTAAAGTTAAAATTCCCAGTGACGTAAGCGCAATTCCAGTGAGTTCACTGGCTTTTTGCTTTTCTTTTAAATGCCAACAAGAAATTAAAACGCCAAGGATTAATTCTGTCTGACCAACGGCTTTAACGTAAACCACATTGCCAATTGCGTAGGCACTAAACCAGCATAATGAGGCTAAAATGCTGAACATTCCGGTTTTCAAAATTGTTGCAGTATTTTCAGCGGCGAAGAGATTTTTGATGTCGCACACAAAACGATTTTGTGCTGATTTTACGATTCCGAAATAAATATTTTGGAAACAAATCACCCACATCAAAACAATAGTTGCAGCATTGAAATCACTATATCCGTAATTGATTAAGCTTTGCGCGGAAAATTTAATTCCAAAGGCTGAGAACGAAAAACACAAACCAGATAACGCGCCGCAAATTGCTGCTTTATCAATATTATCACGGAAATTTTTTAGTTTTAGATTCGACATCATAATCATGCCGATGCTTGTGATAACGATTGCGAAAAAACCAATGAGCGAGACGCTTTGGTTAAAAAATATCACACCCAGAAATAACGATTGCAAAATTTCGGTTTTGTAAAATGCGATTCCCACGCCAAGATTTTTCGACTGAATTGTTTTGAGGAAAAATAAATTTCCGGCGATTTGAAAAAATCCGGTAAAAGCGCAAAGAAAAATAAATTTGTGATCAACTAAAGAAAAAGTATAAAGCACGAAACCAAGTGCAATCGGGAACGGCAAAATAAATCGCGACCAAGAGACAGTAAGAAGATCAAGTTTTTTATTGAGAGTTTTTTGTTCAAGCGTGCGAAACGTTTGCAATATTGTCGCTAGAATTGTGAAAATGATCCAAGACATGAAATTGTTCGTGATTAAAAAAACCTTCTTCGAAAAAGGAGGTATAAAACTTCGCAACTAAATATTGAAATGAAACTTGCTAGATTACTGATTTTTATTTGCGCGTTTTTCCCGCTGTCAGCCAACGCCAAATTGGCGATTTCAAGTTGGCAAGAAAGTGCGCAATTAACTGCTGCAGGAAAAAGTTCCGAGATTGTAATTCGTGGCCGCGTTCGAGATTTGCCAGCCAACAGCGCGATGTCTTCATTCACCATTTCTTTTGACCCTCGGCAAACTATCAAAATTATCCGCGTCATTAACGACAATCGACTGGCCGATTTTGCAGTTAGTGCCGATTATTCTTTTTCTGGTAATGCACTCACCATCAAGTTTCCCAAAGCCAAAACCAATGGCGAAGAAGTTTCGGTTTATTTTTCTTACGACGAAACTTACGAAAAACTAAATCAGTTTTTAAGACATGAAGCAATTTACGTACCAGCCTTTGCCGCTGGCGCAAAAGCCACAGTAACTTTCAATTTTCCCGGATATTTTGAATCAGCAACTTTCAATCCCAACATCACCAAAAGCGGCAATAGCTTTGTTTACAGCAATGTTGTTCCGGCAAATGGTGTAGAAGAAATTATTAAATTAACTCCGGCCCGCAGCGTTTGGGATGTGTCGGTAAAAACTAAAATCAGCTCGGGCAAAGCTTTGGGCAAATTAACCGTAAAAGTTCCAACATTTTTCCGCAGCGCTCATCAAAAAGTCGAAAATTATAATATCTCTTCCGACGTTACTCCGCTTCAACAAACCGGAACTTCTGATCTGAAATCTTTAAGTTTTAATACCACGCAGCAGCAACTTGTTGTAAGCAATAACGCCCGAGTTACCACCGGACTTGCTAATCGCCGTACCTTAGCGCGCAACGCTGCCGACTATATAAATGTTAGCGCTGAAGAAAGTAATTTATTGTCGACAATGTTGCAGCAAATCAAGTCTGATCCACGTTACGGCAATATTCCGCTTTATGCAAAAATCGGAAAATTTGTGAATGAATATTTGCACTACGACATTCGCTATTTAGGGAGATTGCCCAGCCTGCCCGAAATTATCCAAAATCGCGTTGGCGTTTGTACAGAATATGCACGGCTTTTTGATGCTTTAGCGCGACTTGCTGGAATTCCATCCGTGATTGTTGATGGCGCGGCGTGCGGTGAATATAGCGAGTGCCAAGGACACAGTTGGAATATAATTTATCAAAATGGCCAATGGCTGGAAGTTGATCCAACGTGGAATTTGATGTCGGGAATTGTTTCGTCGTCGCATGTTTATTTTAACGATGTCGGCAAAGGTGAAACTGGTGTGGAATATTTTGATCGCGAAGAAGGCCTGAAAATTAAGGTCGATTTAGAAATGAAAAACATACTATAAAAATGACTAAAAAAACTACGCTAGTTTGGCTGCGCCAAGATTTACGAATTTCCGATAACCCTGCTCTTTTCGCTGCCGCCGAAGCTGGAAAAGTTTTGCCGGTTTTTATTTTGGACGATGCCAACGCGCAAGATTTTAAAATTGGCGGCGCTTCCAAATTCTGGCTGCATCGCAGTTTACAAAGTTTAAACGAAAGCTTGGGCGGAAAATTAAATTTCCACAAAGGCGATGCGCAGCAAATTTTGCTCGAAATAATTTCTAAAAACCAAATTGATGCCGTTTATTGGAACCGCTGCTACGAACCTTTCCGCATCAAACAAGACAGCGCTATCAAAAGCATTTTGAAAGAAAAAAACATCGAAGCCAAAAGCTTCAACGGCTCGCTTTTGTGGGAACCGTGGCAAGTTTTAAAAAGTGACGGCACGCCTTACAAAGTTTTCACTCCTTTTTATCGCAACGGCTGTTTGAAAAAAGAAGCGCCCAGAATGCCGCTGCCAGTTCCGCCGAAACTTGATTTATTGCACGATAAAAATTCGCTGGCGCTTGACGATCTGCAATTAATGCCGCAAAAAAATTGGTATTTGCCAATCGATCAAACTTGGAAAATTGGTGAAGAAGCAGCACAAAATCGCCTTTACGAATTTTTGGATAACGGCCTAAAAAACTACAAAGAAGGCAGAAATCACCCCAATCAAAATAACGTTTCGCGCTTGTCTGCTTATTTGCATTTTGGCGAAATTTCACCCAATCAAGTTTTCTACGCCACGCAAGCCCGAGTTGTTTTGGAAGGTTTAGAAAAAGACATCGATCATTTTTTAAGCGAACTAGGATGGCGCGAATTTTCTAATCATTTGCTTTATCATTTCCCCACTTTGCCGCGCAAAAATTTTCAACAAAAATTCGACAGATTTCCGTGGAGCGAAAATTCGCAACTTCTTCAAGCTTGGCAAAAAGGTCAAACTGGCTATCCAATTGTTGACGCCGGCATGCGCGAATTGTGGCAAACCGGCTATATGCACAATCGCGTCCGCATGATTGTGGGCTCGTTTCTGGTCAAAAATTTATTACTACATTGGCATCACGGCGAAGATTGGTTTTGGGATTGCTTAGTTGACGCCGACCTTGCCAATAACAGCGCCAGCTGGCAATGGATCGCCGGCAGCGGCGCCGACGCCGCACCTTATTTCAGAATCTTCAACCCCATTTTGCAGGGCGAAAAATTCGACACCAACGGCGAATACACCAAACGCTTCGTCCCAGAATTGGCAGCCTTACCAAGCAAATTCCTCTTCAAACCGTGGGAAGCCCCACCACTAATCCTAAAAGCCGCCGGCATTGAACTTGGCAAAAACTATCCCAAACCAATCGTCGAAATGTCCGCCTCCAGAGATGCGGCTTTGTTGGCTTATAAGGTGGTTTCGGGGGTTGAGTAACATAAAAACTGAGTAAATAAATATATTTTAACTGGCGGTAATTAGATAATTTAAATACAGGCTCTAAACCTTTTTGAAGAAGACCAATCAAAAAAACCCATGACTAGAAACAAAACCAAAAAAACTAAAGCTTAAAAAACATGACAAAAACCAAAACCAACAACGAGCCAATCGAAAAGCAACTCTGGCAAACTGCCGACAAGCTTCGTAAAAACATTGATGCAGCGGAATATAAGCACATTGTTTTGGGTTTGATGTTTCTCAAATACATCTCAGATTCTTTCGAAGAGCTTTACGAAAAACTAAAATCAGGTGATGGTGATTATTCTGGTGCCGACCCTGAAGACAAAGACGAATACAAAGCCGAAAATGTTTTCTTCGTTCCTGCCAAAGCGCGTTGGAATTTTTTGAAAAGCCAAGCCAAGCAACCAGAAATTGGTAAAGATGTTGACTCGGCAATGGACGAAATTGAAAAAGAAAACCCGCAACTAAAAGGCGTTCTGCCAAAAGTTTATGCTCGCGGAAACCTTGACCCAGCAAGCCTTGGCGGACTTATCGATTCAATTTCAAACATTGCTTTGGGTGATGCCAAAGCCAGAAGCGCCGATATTTTAGGCCATGTCTTCGAATATTTTTTAGGCGAATTTGCTTTAGCTGAAGGCAAAAAAGGTGGACAATTCTACACGCCACGCTGCGTTGTGGCATTGCTTGTTGAAATGCTTGAGCCTTACAAAGGACGAGTTTTTGACCCCTGCTGCGGAAGTGGCGGAATGTTCGTACAATCCGAAAAATTCGTCAAAGAACATCAAGGCCGCATCAACGACATCTCAATTTACGGACAAGAAAGCAACCAAACCACTTGGCGTTTGGCTAAAATGAATTTGGCAATTCGCGGCATCGATTCTAGCCAAGTTAGATGGAACAACGAAGGCAGTTTCTTAAACGACGCCCACAAAGATTTAAAAGCCGACTTCATCATTGCCAATCCGCCTTTCAACATTTCCTATTGGGGCGGCGAATTGCTCCGCGGCGATGGTCGCTGGAAATATGGCGAACCGCCTGCGGGAAACGCCAACTACGCTTGGATTCAACATTTCCTTTATCACTTAAGCCCGTCAGGCAAAGCCGGATTCGTTTTGGCAAAAGGCGCACTCACTTCCAAAACATCAGGCGAAGGCGACATCAGAAAAAACCTAATCGACGCCGATTTGGTTGACTGCGTTGTAAACCTTCCAGCCAAACTTTTCTTAAACACCCAAATTCCCGCCAGCCTTTGGTTTTTAAAGCGCGGCAAAACCAAGCGTAAAGGCGAAATCCTTTTTATCGACGCCCGCAATTTAGGCTATTTAATCAACCGCCGCACTAAAGATTTAAATGCCGAAGACATCGCCAAAATTTCATCCACTTACCACAACTGGCTTAAAGAAAATGAATCTTACGAAGACATCAAAGGCTTCTGCAAATCGGTCAGTACCGGGGAAGTTGCCAGCAAAGATTATGTTCTAACTCCGGGAAGATATGTTGGCTTAGAAGAAGCCGAAGACGATTTCGACTTCGTCGAAAAATTCACTTCTTTGCAAAGCGAGCTGAAACAACAAATGGCTCAAGAGGCAAAACTAAACGAAAGAATTTTAACCAATCTTTCAAAAATCAACATCAACACCAACCAATAAAACCCATGAAAAACAAAAAAATCACAAAACAAACCTTAGTTTATCAAGCTAAAGACGGCGCAATTGAGCTTAAGTTGGACAAGAAAAATGAAACCATTTTGGCTAATTTAAACCAAATTGCCGAGTTGTTTGGGGTTCAAAAAGCTGCGATTTCAAAGCATCTGAGTAACATCTTTAAAGAAGGTGAGCTTGAAAATGATTCAGTTGTTTCCATTTTGGAAACAACTGCCAGTGACGGCAAAAACTATAAAGTAAGCTATTACAACCTTGATGTCATAATTTCCGTTGGCTATCGCGTCAATTCAAAGCAAGCCACCAACTTTAGAATTTGGGCAACAAAAACTCTGAAGAAATATTTAACCAACGGCGTTGCCATCAACAAAAAACTTATTTCGCAAAATCACCAAAAATTCCTCAAAGCAATTGAAGACATAAAAACTCTTAGCCAAGACTCTAAAAACCTAAAAGCAGGTGATGTTTTAGATTTAATAAAATCCTTTTCTTACACTTGGTTTTCGCTTGATAGCTTTGATAAAGGCGAGTTTCCAACACAAGGTACCAAAAAATCAATTTCCGTTAGCGCCGAAGAATTAGAGCAAGACATTGCCAAACTTAAAGCCGAGCTAATCGCCAAAAAAGAGGCCACCGCAATTTTTGCCACCGAAAAAAACAAAGGAGCTTTAGAAGGAATTTTGGGCAATGTTTTTCAAAGCGCCTTTGGCTTCGACGCCTACCCAAGTTTAGAAGAAAAAGCAGCGCATTTGCTTTATTTCATTGTCAAAAATCACCCTTTCAACGACGGCAACAAAAGATCAGGAGCCTTCGCCTTCATCTGGTTTTTAAGAAAATCCGGCTTGCAATTTTTAGACAGAATAAGCCCCGAAACCTTGGCCAGCTTAACAATTTTAATCGCCGAATCCAACCCGAAAGAAAAAGATAAAATGGTTGGTTTGGTTTTGATGCTTTTAAAGAGAGAAGAAAAACCCACTAAACCAAACACCAAGAAACATGACTAAAATTAACAAAAAAAAGCCCCAATCTTTAGAAAACACTTTCACCGAATTTCTGCTTTACAAAACGCCGAATAACAAAGTGAAAGTCGAAATTTTTCTGCGTGATGAAAATATTTGGCTAACTCAAGAAAAAATTGCCGCATTGTTTGGGGTTGATCGCACGGTTATTACCAAGCATTTAAAAAACATTTTTGAAACAGCTGAACTGAAGGAAGTTTCAGTATGTGCAAAATTTGCACATACTGCCACTGACGGCAAAAACTACCAAACCAAATTCTACAATCTTGATGCCATAATCTCGGTTGGCTATCGCGTCAATTCAACTCAGGCCACGCATTTTCGCATTTGGGCAACTGAGCGCTTGAAGGAATATATCATCAAAGGCTTCACCATGGATGATGAGCGCTTGAAAGATCCAAGAAAAATTTTTGGCAAAGATTATTTTGATGAGCAGTTAGAACGCATTCGCGACATCAGAAGTTCTGAGCGCAGATTCTATCAAAAAATCACCGATATTTACTCGCAGTGCAGCATCGACTACAACCCAGAAAACCAAGAAACTAAAGACTTCTTCGCCACCGTTCAAAATAAACTACACTTCGCAATCACTGGCAACACGGCCGCTGAAATAATCCACTCAAGAGCCAGCAGCCAAAAAGAAAATATGGGCTTAACCAATTGGAAAAATTCACCGCTCGGAAAGATCCGCAAAAGCGATGTTTCAATTGCCAAAAATTTCTTAAACGAAGACGAGTTAGACAGTCTAAACCTAATCGTTTCAATGTATTTAGACTACGCCGAAAATCAGGCAAAAAAACATCAAGCAATGACCATGAAAGACTGGTCAAACAAACTAAACGCCTTTTTACAATTTAACGAACAAGAGATTCTAACCAACGCTGGCAAGGTTTCTGCCGAAATTGCCAAAAGTTTTGCCGAAGAAGAATTTGAAAAATTTTCTGCCAACCAAGATCAAAATTTCGAAAGTGATTTTGATCGTGAGGTGAAGAAGGTTTTGGGGAATGAGAAATTAAAAAGTGGGGGTGGGGATGAAAGTTGAAATAGATTCAAAGGATTACAAAAAAATCTTTATTCATTTCGATGTTAAAGATCATCACATCAGATTCGACAGTCATTTAGCGGCGCTAGAAGCATCAAATGTAATAGTTGGTGAAATAAATAAGCGTTTGTTTGGCGGGAAGATAGATTATGAAATTCTTGTATTACCAACTAGATCAGGAACTTTCTTAATGACCTTATCTATTGCTGCTAACTTGTTATGGGTAGTGGTGCAGGTAACGGAATCTCAGGCTTTTAAAGGATTCATAGAAGGTTTAACAGGTAAGAAATGGGATAATTACGAGAAGGCAAAAGATGTCGGGTTGTTTTTAAGAGATGCAGCAAAGGGATTTTTTATGACCGAAAAAGATGAGTTAGAAAAAATAATCCCCCAAGAAATCAACCTAGATAAGGCGATAAAATTTAAGTCAGAATTTTATAAAAAATGTATCGCAAATGATGAAATAAAAGGTTTGGGATTTGAAGATGATGACCAGTTCCCTGTAAAGAGAACTAACTTCTTAAAGCATGTTAGCTTGGAAGACAAAATCAGAGATGTTCCTTCTGAATTTTTTATATTCGATGCCACAATAATTGCTTCTGTGAATGTTGATAAAAACTACAAATGGAGAATAAAAAATAACGCCAGTGGCGAGTTAATAAGCACTTACATGAATGACGATGATTTTAAAGCTAGATTGTTAGACGGAAAAAATCCTCTAAAGAGATCTTCAAAAGATGATATTATAAAGGTTCTGGTTGAGTATAAACGACATGAGAAAAATGGTGAAATTGAGATCAAAGAGAAATCAATAAACACAATTTACAATTTTAATGATGAGCAAATTAAGTCAGTGCCAGAGGGTCTATTGGAAAAAATAATTACAAAATCAGAAGAAAAATTGCCGATGGAAGAATTGTGGAGGAGCGGCAATGATTGATTATAAAGAAGTAGAGCTATCTCAAATGATGGAAATAGTTAAAAACCAATTTCAAGCAGATAAAAATTCTGATTTTAAATATATTGGTCTTGAGCATATAGAGCAGGAATCTTTAAGACTGAATTCTTTTGGTCATTCGTCTGAGGTTTCTAGTAATAAATTTTTCTTCAAAAAAGGTGATATATTATTTGGAAAGTTAAGGCCTTATTTCAGAAAAGTTATAAAGACAAAATTTGATGGAGTGTGCTCAACTGATATTTGGGTGATTAGAGCTAAGGATGCAATTTTTCAGGATTATTTATTTTATTTTTTAGCTAATTGGGAGTTTATAAACACTGCTAATGCTGGAGAGGGTGGTTCTCGTATGCCAAGAGCTGATTGGAATTTCTTAAAAAATACAAAGTGGTCAATACCTAGTTTAGAAGAACAAAAGGCAATTGCCGAGGTGCTGACAAGTTTGGATGACAAAATCGACTTACTACACAAACAAAACAAAACCCTAGAACAACTAGCCGAAACCATCTTTGAAGAATGGATTGAAGGAAAAGATTTTGATGGCTCACTTTCTCAATTAATCTCAATTCAGAATGGCTATGCTTTCAAAAGCTCTGACTTTAAAGAATTGGGTAACTTCGGAGTTTTAAAAATTAAAAATATTTCAAGCGGCGTCATAAACATTAACCAAACTGATTTTGTTGAGGATCCTTTGTCTATTGAAATGTCTAAAAAATTTTCCGTGAAAAGCGGAGATATTTTGATTGGAATGACGGGGGCTGAAATTGGTAAGTTGGGAGTGGTTCCAAAAACAGATAAATTTCTGTATCTCAATCAGAGAGTTGGTCTTCTAAGAGAGAAATATGAAGGAGCTAAATATTTGGCTTACATCCATTTAAAATCAGAATTTGGTCAAGATTACATTGATAATGCTGCAACAGGAAGTGCACAGCCAAACATAAGTGGAGTTGGAATTGAAGAATGTGCTTTCCCTGTTTTAGCGGAGTCTCAAATTAAAGAATATTCTAACCAAATTGCGCCATTTTACGAAAAAATAGTTTTTAACCTTGGGCAAATTCAGTCATTAGAAAAGTTGCGTGACCAGCTTTTGCCTAAGTTTATGAGTGGTGAGATTAAAGTTGAGCGGCAGGAGTTTAGAAAATGAACAAACTGAGGGCGTTAATCCAAGATTATGCAAAGTGGAAAGTTTATGAAGAGTATATCGATCGTATCGAGGCTTTTAAATCTAGTGATTTTAGTTCGGCGGTTGAAAACGCAAAATCTCTTATTGAATCAATAAGTAAGGAGATTTGTAAGCGGAAGAATCAAGAGATTTCGAAATCTGAGGATATACAGGGTTTATTGAAAAAAGCATTTCTTGCGATCGGTTATAAGGGCGATGATCTTGTCCTTCAGATATCTAGATCTTTAGCGACGATAGCTCTGCAAATGGGGACGCTAAGAAGTGAAATAGGAACTAATTCACACGGCAGAACTGTAGAAGAGATGAAGTTTAGAAATCATAAAGTTGATGATTTAACTCGCGAAGTATTGATTAGCACCACTGAAATTATCGCATCATTTTTGATTCGTAGTTTTGAGCTAAATTCTTCCGGTGTGGGCAGTAGACTTGAAAGTAGTGTTTGTGATTATGAGGATGGTTCAGATTTTAATGATTATTGGGATGACTTATTTGGAGAGTTTTCAATGGGAGAATATGCTTACACTGCTAGCGAAATTTTCTATAGCGTAGATCTTCAGGCTTATATTTCGGAATCTAAATCTTTTAGACAGGGGGAAGATGTCAAAGAGAAATCGTAGAATTTTTTCAATAAAGAACGAGTTGCTTAAAAAATCTCAAGAATCAGCCCTGTCTGCAATTCAGGTTTATAATAACCCGCTAATCTCCTTTAAGTCTGAGTCATTTATTGTGCTAATGATTATCGCTTGGACATATCTAATGCATGCTTACTACAGAGATAAAAAAATCGATCATAGATATTACAAGTTAGCGTCAAAAAGAAAGAAGTATGACAAGACTAAATTTGGTGCTTATAAGAATTGGGAATTGGAGAGGTGCTTAGATGAAAAGAGCTGTCCTCTTTCTTCCGCTATCAAAGATAATTTAAAGTTTTTGATAGGTATTCGTCATGAAATTGAGCATCAAATGACGGATAAAATTGATGAACACATAAGCGCAAAATTTCAAGCTTGTTGCATAAATTATAACTCATCTATCAAAGAATTATTCGGAAGTGACTATGGCTTAGATAAGATGACTCCTATCGCTTTACAGTTGTTTGGTTTTGGTGAACAGCAAATTAACAGTCTAAAAAATAAACCAGAGTTACCTCAAAATCTTGTGGATTTTATTTCTGACTTTGAGGGGAGTCTAACTAGTAGAAGCGATCCTAATTATAGTTATCGCGTGATATATTTGAGAGATGGCGTTAACCATGAGAACCAAGCGGATATCGCGCATAGGTTTGTAGATGAAAAGTCGGCAGAAGGGAGGGAAATTCACAACATCCTTGTAAAAACAAGAATACTAAGACCAAAGAAAATTTCAGAGAAAGATGTTGTAGCTAAGATTCAGAAAGAAGGCCATCAAGAATTTACAGCATACAAACATCAGTTGTTTTGGAAAAAAAAGTGGAAGACTGCTGCTATTAGAAATGTAAAGGCTTTGGATTTTGGAGAGTTGGTGATGTGTAATCAATGGCTTTGGTATGAAGAAAAGTGGATTCCAGAAGTGTTAAATTATTGTAAGGAGACGAATAGTGCTAAGTAGTAAATTAAATGAAAACCAAATCGAAAACTTCGCCATCTCGCTTCTTGAGAAGAAGGGTTATCAATATTTTTACGGACCTGAAATTGCGCCGGATTCTGAAAATGCTGGTGCAGGTTTTGTGCGGGAAAGTTTTGAAGAAGTTGTTTTGGTATCGGTTTTGAAGAAGGCGATTGAGAGGATTAATCCGCAAATTCCTGCCGCAGCGCGGGAGGATGCTTTGCGTCAGGTTCTACGAATTGGCACGCCTGATTTAATTGCGGCCAATGAAGAATTTCATCGCATGCTTGTTGATGGCGTGAAGGTTTCTTATGAAAAAGATGGCGCAACGCGGGGTGATTTGGTGTGGTTGGTTGATTTTGAAGATGCCGACAATAACGAATTTTTTGCGATTAACCAATTCACAATTTTGTCTGACCTTGGCAATAAACGCCCCGACATTATTTTGTTTGTGAATGGTTTGCCGCTGGTGGTTTTAGAGCTAAAAAACGCCGTTGATGAAAACGCCACGCTAAATTCGGCTTACAAACAGCTGCAAACTTACAAAGAAATTATTCCCTCACTTTTTGTTTATAATGCGGCGCTGGTTATTTCGGATGGGCTGGAAGCCAAGGCTGGATCTTTGTCGGCGGGATTTAGCAGGTTTATGAATTGGAAAAGTGCTGATGGAAAAGTGATTGCTTCAAAATTAATTGGTGAGCTTGAAATTTTAATTAACGGCATGCTCGCAAAGGCCACGCTGCTTGATTTGGTGCGCAGCTTTATTGTTTTTGAAAAATCATCTTTTGAAGATCCAAAAACCAAAATTGTTAGAATTGAAACGGTAAAAAAACTGGCGGCTTATCATCAATATTACGCGGTGAATAAGGCGGTGGATTCGGTGAAATTGGCAACATCTGAAGGTGGTAACAGAAAAGGCGGGGTGATTTGGCACACGCAAGGAAGTGGTAAAAGTTTTTCGATGGTGTTTACGGCGGCTAAGTTGGTTAGGCTTCTAGATAATCCGACAATTCTTGTAATTACTGATCGTAATGACCTTGACGATCAGCTTTTTGACACTTTTGCCGCGTCAAAACAATTGCTCAGGCAAGACCCAATTCAGGCAGAAAATCGCGAAGATTTAAAAAGGCTTTTGAAGGTGGCTTCAGGCGGCGTTGTATTTACTACAATTCAAAAATTTCAGCCTGTGGATGGCAATGTTTTTGAAGAATTATCAAACCGCAAAAACATTGTGGTAATTGCTGATGAGGCGCACCGCACGCAATATGGCTTTAACGCTAAAACCATTGATGACAAAGACGAGAGCGGAAATGTGATTGGCAAAAAAGTGGTTTACGGCTTTGCCAAATATATGCGCGACGCCTTGCCAAACGCCACTTATCTTGGATTTACGGGAACGCCAATTGAAGGCACAGATGTTAACACTCCGGCAGTTTTTGGAAATTATGTTGATGTTTACGACATTGCCCAAGCAGTGAATGACGGCGCCACGGTGAAAATATTTTACGAAAGCCGACTTGCTAAAATTAACTTAAGCGATGAAGGCAAGAAGTTGGTTGAAGAGCTGGATGAAGATTTAGAAAAACAAGATTTGTCGGAAACTGGGAAAGCCAAAGCAAAATGGACACAGCTTGAGGCTTTGATTGGCAGCGAAGATCGCGTGCGAAATATTGCCAAAGACATTGTTGAGCATTTTGAAGCGCGCCAACAAGTTTTTGATGGCAAGGCCATGATTGTTTCAATGTCGCGCCGTATTGCGGCCGAGCTTTACGCCGAGATCATTAAATTAAAACCAGATTGGCACAGTAAAGACTTAAACAAAGGCGCAATTAAAGTGATAATGACCGCCTCTTCAAGCGACGGGCCGGAAATGATAAATCATCACACCAGCAAAGAGCAAAGAAGAGCTTTGGCGGAGCGCATGAAAAATCCGCAAGATGAATTGAAATTGGTGATTGTGCGCGACATGTGGTTGACTGGCTTTGACGCGCCTTCAATGACTACGCTTTACATCGACAAGCCAATGAAGGGTCACAATTTGATGCAGGCAATTGCAAGGGTGAATCGCGTTTACAAAGACAAAACTGG
>JACCDX011079478.1_pt1 | contig 16323 bp, 12 predicted proteins | sample 7449681 | NCBI WGS metagenome assembly JACCDX01 (sample SAMN15323450, study PRJNA562643) | freshwater metagenome | isolation source: river surface water | place: USA:Blue River Watershed | collected 2017-08-18 | reverse complement strand
GACCGCTTGCTCTTGCTGGCGCTCCTGTTGTTGGGCGCAGCCGCCACCGTGACCGGGGCCGTTTGGGCGGCCCGCAACCTGGCCGGCAGCCTCGAGGGCTCCATTCAGCGACTGGGCCAGGGCTTGCAGCCAGGCCACGAGCCGGACAGGCACGCGCTGCGCGAGGGCCAAACCCTGGTTGCCGAGCTAGAGGCCGCCCGCGAGGAAATGCAACGCCTGGTTGTGGCAAGGGTGGATGCCCAAGAACTTGAGCGTCTGCGCATTGCCCGAGAACTCCACGACAGTCTGCAACAAGACCTGGCGGCTTTGGGCCTGCACCTCAAGCTGATCAGCGGGTCTGAAAAGCTCGCACCACAGGCCCTCAAGGACTTGTGCATCAAGGCCAGCGCGCTGGCCCATGGCTCGATTCAAGAACTGGACCGAATCGTCAAGGACCTGCGCCCCTGGCTGCTCGAGCAGTTCGGCACTGCACAGGCGCTGGAGCAATTGGTGGACAGCTACCGGCAATCGACCCAGCTGCAGATTGAACTCGAGCTCATTGGCAGTGCGGAAGCCTTGGATGCCCTACCCACACCCGTGGCCAGCTGCGTCTTCCGTGTCACCCAGGAGTGCCTGACCAATGTGGTCAAGCATGCCCAAGCCAGCTTTGTCCACATCGTGCTCGATCACACCGACCTGACCTGGGTCGATCTGCAGATTGCCGATGACGGGGTTGGATTGGCGCCCACTGACCATGAAAAGCCTCACTCCATGGGCCTGCGAGGCATGGCCGAGCGGGTGGCAGCCCTGGATGGTGTTCTCGAATTCGTCTCCATTGCTCAGGGCGGAACAGACGGCGGAACGACCATCAAGGTGAAACTGCCCATCAAGGCGGGATAGTGCTGAGGCCTTCTGCCTCGCCCTGAGATCGGGTTCGCCCCCTAAGGCTCACGCACGAAGCGCAGGCGCTGGCCACCCTGCGTCAGCACCAAGGCCCCCGCAACCCCGGTCTCACCTTCGAACTCCACCTCCAGCGCGGCCACCCGCGCAAAGAAGCGCCGAGCCTGTAGCGCGAAGAGCTCGAATTCACCTTGGCCCGTGGCCTGCGCAAAGAGCCGGCCCTCACGTGGGCTGATGGTCAACTTAAAGCGCGGGTTGAGCGCATAGACGCCCGCCAGTGGCGCCAGCTGGCTGGCGGGCACGCTAACAGCTTCGCGCTGTGCCTTGCGCTTTTCCGCCGCCACATCGCGGGGTGCGATGCTGGGCTCTAGCAAGTGCAGGGCCAAGTCTGTCACCGGCACGAACGCGTTGGCCAGTACGAGCGAGGCCCGCTGTTGGTCCAAGTCGAGGAAGAGCGAACTTGAGAAGCCGTAGGTGCCCCCGTCGTGGTTGGCGATGCGCCGGCCGTTGAGCCGGCCCAAGATCCAGCCCAAGCCCATGGGATTGGCCGGCCCGCTGCCATCGGCGTGGCGGCGCAGGGTGAGCTCGAAAGCCGGCGCCAACGGGGTGTCGATCAGGCCCAGCGCGGCTTGGGCATAGCGGGCCAAACTGCGCGCAGAGCCGATGAGTGCACCACCCCCCGCCATGGTGTCAAAGGTCCACCGCGGCACGGCCTGCCCGTTGGCATCGTGTCCAGGCAGCAGGCCAGCGGGACCATCGCCGGGTACCGCCACGCGCATATCGGCCAACCCCAGTGGCTGCAACACGCGTTCGTGCAACAGCGCCGCAAAAGGCTTCCCCGCATGAAGGCCCAGTGCGTGGCCCAGCAGGCCAAACCCCAGGTTGCTGTACTCCCAGCGCGCTTGACGCGGCACCTGCGGCTGCCAGGTCTCCAAGAACGCCTTGAGCTGCGTCCAGCCATAGTCGGCATACGGGTCTGCAGCAAGCCGCGGCTGCATGTTGCTGGCCAAGCGGGGTAAACCGCTGCGATGCGTGGCCAGGTCCAGCCACTGCAAGGGCTGCCCTTGGCTGTCACGCAAGCGCAGGCCCAGCACCGACTCGACCGGGTCGGTCAGCGCGAAGTCCTTGCGCAGCACCGCTTGCGCCAGCAGCAACGCGGTGAAGGTCTTGGTGATGGAGCCTATCTCGAACAAGTCGGCGCCCGCATCCGGCTCAGCCGCATCAGAAGCAGACCGCTGGCCTGCGGATGTCAGCTGCACGCCCTGGGCACTGACCTGCGCAGCTACGAAGCCGCGCCCTTCTTGACGGGCACGCTCACGCAGCGCGCCGGCCCCAACGGCGGGCAAACCGCTAGTGGCCTGCACAGGATGTGCGCCCAGGGGCAGCAGGGCCACCGCCGTGGCCTGGGTAAAGAAACGCCTTTGCATCAGGGGCTCGCGGTGTTGTCACACACCAAATGATATTGAGCTCCCGCATCGGCCGGTTCGACACCAAACGAAGCGGATCGTTGGGCTGCCTGGCAGGGCAGCCCAACAGGGTCACAGCCTCAGGTCAGCCTCTCCGGAGGGAAGAACGTACTTGAGGTCATAGACCAAAGCGTTTTCCTTGCCAAGCCTGCGAATACCGCGGCTGCCCATTTCCTTGAACTGCCGATGGGCCACCGCAATCACGATGGCGTCATAGCACCCGGGGGTGGGCGCTGAAACGGTTTGGATGTCGTGATCGCCATTGACCGTTCCGGGGGCCACCCAGGGGTCGAAGACATCGACGCTGCACCCTTGAGCGCGCAACTCGTTCACGATGTCGGCCACTCGTGTGTTGCGCTGGTCGGGGCAGTTTTCCTTGAAGGTGAGCCCCAAGACCAGAACCCGCCAGGCCTGATTGGTCTTGCCCTTGCAGGCCAAGGCAGCCATCAAGTGGGTGGCCACATGAAAGCCCATGTGCTCGTTCATCCGCCGCCCGGCCAGCATGATCTCGGGCTTGATGCCAATGCTGCCTGCCTTGTGAATGAGGTAGTACGGGTCCACGCCGATGCAATGCCCACCCACCAAGCCGGGTTGAAGGCGCATGAAGTTCCACTTCGTTGAGGCCGCGCGCAGCACCGCCTCGGTGTCGATGCCCATGCGGCTCATGATCAGGGCCACCTCGTTGATCAAGGCAATGTTCAGGTCTCGTTGGGTGTTCTCAATCACCTTGGCCGCCTCGGCCACGCGGATGCTTTCGGCCATGTGCGTGCCGGCCGTGATGACTTCGCGGTACAGCGCATCCACCCGATGAGCCACCTCGGGTGTGGAACCAGAGGTCACCTTGATGATGCTGGAGATCGGGCGTGCCCGGTCGCCGGGATTGACCCGCTCCGGGCTGTACCCGCAGTGGAAATCATGGTTAAAGCGCAGCCCGGAGTGCTGCTCCAGCACCGGTACGCAGTCTTCTTCGGTACACCCCGGGTAGACGGTTGACTCATAGATCACCAAATCGCCCTTCTTGAGGATCGACCCAAGCGACTGGGATGCGCTGAGCAGCGCCGACAAGTCGGGCTTCTTTTGGTGGTCCACCGGTGTGGGTACGGCCACGATGAAGCAGTTGCAGCGGCGAAGGTCATCCAATTGAGACGTGAAGCGCAGGCCGCGGGCCTTTGTGAGTTCTTCAGTGGAGACTTCGCCGGTGCCGTCCTGGCCATCTTGCAGTTCCGAAACCCGCGCTTGGCTGATGTCAAAGCCCGTTACCGAGCGCTTGGCGCCGAAGGCCACCGCCAAGGGAAGCCCAACATAACCCAGGCCGACCACGGCCAACTCAATCTGATCAAGTCTCATCTATTGGCTGTTGACGAAGCGCGACAGGTCTGCAGGGACATACACGCCGTTGAGGTCACGCACCAGAGCGGCGCGGCGAAAGTGAACCGTGCGTGTCGGTTGCCGAGAGTCCCAAGCGTTCAGATTGATCCAGTGATACACCCCATGCTTGACATAGGGTTGAGCCGCCGGCTGCCGGTAACCGACAGGGCCCCGATAGTTGACGACCTGCGCACCGTTCACCCAGGTTTGAATGAATGGGCCGTCCGCTGCAAGGGTGGAGATCTTGGCTTTGGTGACCACCGTAAACCATTGGTTGGGCTGCCAGGCGGAGCTGGTCCACAGAACCTGCGTCTTCACCGTCGACGCCGTGGGACTCTCGGCGGTGCTGTAGCGCATGACCAGGCGCATCTGTCCATCCCTGACCAGCAGCGCATAGATCGGTTGCAGGCCACTGCTGTCACCGGCGTGCCATTGGGCCAGCTGCTGCTCGTCGACCGTGTTTCGCCAGTCGGGCACGTAAACGGCAAAGGCATGCCAAAACACGCTGCCAATGGGCAGCCCCGTGACACCCGGGCTGAAGGCCGTCTCGCAGCGGAACGAGCCGGCTGTCAGGGGGTCGGATGACCGAAGTGCGAACCTGAAGGCCAGCCGTGTGTTGTCTTGAGGATCCGGGGCTCGACCGAAGCGAAGCGTTGAACCGTCCTCCAGCAGCGTTCCGTTCAGGCCGGTCTCAGGCACCCACTGAGAGGGAACGATCAGGCCATTGCACTGCACATTCCCCCAGGCCTGCGTGCTCAAAGGCAGTGCCGGATTGAACTGGACCAAGATGTGTTCTGGCGCCACATCGGCAGCCCAAGCACTGCTGGCGCCAGCAAGCACCAGCATGGAAGCAGCCGCCCACTTCCAAGCGCCGGTTGCACAAGCGCCGGTTGCACAAGCGCCGGTTGCCCTTGGTGGGAAGAAAACGGTGCGCGGCGGTGCACACGCGCTGGTGGGTGATGTGGTCATGCGGGCTCCTGGTGATCAAGGCCCCATGATCCGAAACCAGAGACCCGCGCGTGTTGAGAAATGTGCGGCCAGCCGGAATACGGCTGGTTCAAACTGCCCGCAACACATGCACCGGCTCACTGCACAAGCAACTCCCCACAACAGCCCGGGGCTCCTGTTCAGGCCATCGCCCTCCGCGGTCACGGCCTGGGTGTCGGCGCTTCTGGAGCCCGCGGTCTATGTTGGGGTGTTTGTGCTGCTGTCCGAAGCCCTGCCGCAGCTGGTCCTTGGCCTGGACTGGCCCGGTCCGGCGCTCGAGGCGCCCTCCTCTGCAACAGACCGCACACCGAGCGGCGAGGGATTCATCGGGCATGTGGACTGGGCGATGCTGCTGCTGGTGCTGGCGCTCACGTTCCCCGCGCCCGATCACCTCTTTTCCAACCGATGGCAGCGCTGCACCCAAGCCTTCACCACCACGGTGATGCTGGCCCTGGTCATCCTGCTGTGCGCCTGGGCCACACGCGGGCTTCAGGCCATGAATCTGGGGCTTTGGGCATCTTGGCTGCTGGTCACGCCCTTCGTTCATGAAGCCGCGCTGGTGGCGGTGACAGCGGGGCTCGTGCGATGGACGGGGCACCAAAAAGCCCCTCAAGTGGTGGTGGTCGGAACAGGGCCCATGGGTGTTCGAGCCGCGCGAGCGATACGGCGCCTACGGGGCTTGCAGGTCAAGCACTTTAGGGGGTGGGTCGATTGGGCAGAGCCCGCCGAAAAAGTGGGCTGCGCAATACGCACACGCGCGCGTGGCACCCTTAGGCTCGGGGCGCTGCAAGAGTTGGCCAACCTGGTGAAGGCCGGTGGAGTCGATGAGATCTACCTCACGGGGTGGCCTGCCCAGGGCGCGGGGGCGGCACCGACTTCACAAGCCCTGCAACAGCTGTGGCAGACCGTAGCGGACAGCACGGTCACGGTCCGGTGGATACCCGATGTGCTGGACGCCCTCTTGTTGCAGGGCCAGATCTCCACGCTAGACGGACTGCCCATGATTGGGCTGGTGGAGTCCCCTTACGCAGGGGTTCGAGGGGTCATCAAGCGGGCCAGTGACCTGGTGCTGGCCACGGCCGCGCTGCTGGTGAGCAGCCCACTCATGCTGATCATCGGCATCGCCATTCGGTTGGGATCACCAGGGCCTGTTCTGTTCCGGCAAAGAAGGCTGGGGCTCAACGGTGCGGTCATCGAGGTGTGGAAGTTTCGAACCATGACGGTGATGGAGGATGGCGCGCAGGTGCACCAAGCCACCGTCAACGACCCGCGCGTGACCGCCCTGGGCCGCTTCCTGCGCCGCACCTCACTGGACGAGCTTCCGCAGTTCATCAATGTGCTGCAGGGGCGCATGAGCGTGGTGGGGCCCAGGCCGCATGCATTGGCTCACAACCAAGAGTACCGGCAGCAGGTGATGGCGTACATGGTTCGCCACAAGGTTCGGCCCGGGATCACGGGGTGGGCCCAAGTCAACGGATTCAGAGGCGAGACCGACACGGTCGACAAGATGAGGCGCAGGGTCGAACATGATCTTTACTATTTGCAAAACTGGTCCTTGGCCTTGGACGTTCAGATCATTCTGCGAACCATTGGGCTCGTCTTCCACGACGGGAAGGCCTGGTAGGCCAGGGCCTGGCCGGCGCGGCGCCACGCGTAAGCTGATCAAGCCCTTAGGGGCCGCCGGTCTGTTGCTCAGCGCATGCGGCGCGGCCGGGCAATCAGCACCCATGGCCAACAGCCCAGAGCTGGTGGGGCCCAGCGTGGCGCTTGAACAAGCGTGGCTGCACGAGCGCAATCCCTTGCGCGTGCGGCCGGATTTGCCCGCTGCACCAGACTCGGCCAGCATCACCTCGCTGGACCTGTCCTATCGGCAGCCCTGGGGAGCGCAACAGCTTCAGGCCTACGGTCGCCTCTCCGGTGTCCGGTACTCCAATCAAGCAGCGCTGAACCACGAGCCCTATCGGGTGGGCGCACGGTGGGAACTGCAGTCGGCCCAGCAACTGGGCGCCAGTGTGAGCTGGCATCGGCAGCAAGAAGCACTGGAAGGGCCTGTTCGCCTGGACCCGCAAACCGCCCAGCGCCGCCAGCAAACCTTGGAGCAGCTGGGCGGGGCGCTGCAATGGGGAACGCAGCGTCGGTGGTCCCTGCTCGCTGACGCGCAACACGACCGGCTCCAGCCCAGCCATCCACAAGTCTGGTGGCCCGGATACGAGCAGCTGACGGGGCGCTTGCGTGTGCAGGGGGACATCGCCCAGCAGGTGTTCTGGAGCCTCACCCGGCGACAACAAGAGGGCACCCAGGCCGCAGTGGACGCGGCCACCGCAGTCGTACCAGCCGTGGACTATCGGCTGGGTGTGTGGGACCTGGAGTGGAGTTGGCGGCCCAAGCCAGGGCAGGCCCTGAGCCTGCGCGGCTCCACGGGTCAGGGGCGGCGGCAGTCGCAGGGCTCGAGCGTTTCAGACATCCAGGGCGCTTCGGCCGAAGTCCATTGGAGGCCCACCACTCCCATCAGCCTGCAGGCTTTTGTTTCAAGTGACAAGGGACAGCAGGTCTGGGGCACGCAGGCCTTGGTCGAAGGAGAAGGCATCGTGCTGCAAGGCGCCAGCGATGTCCGGCAAGCGCGCCTGGCGCTGCGGTGGGAATTGGGGCGGCGTTGGCACGTCTTGCTCAGCCGTCAACTCATGGAGCGTATGGGTGAACAATCGTGGACCGCACACGCAGACGGCAAGGCACTCGGCTCGTCAACCCCCGTTCGCTGGCAAGACCGGCTAGACCGACGGTCTTTGGGCATCACCTGGCAAGCCCATCGCACCGTGCTGGCACAGTGCGCCATCAAGCGCGAATCCCGATACGGTTTCGGTGCAACTGACCCGATGGGTACGCCAGGCTCCAGCACGCTCGAATGGTCAGACCGGCAGTGGCTGTGCAGCGTGCGATGGCAGCCTGTCATGGGCCGATGACAACGCCCGGTGAGCGCCCCAACATTTACAAATCGTTTCCTTGTGGCTTGATCCAACGCAGCGCCTGACACGGTAAAACTCCGGTCCTGTTCTTCGATCAACAGGAGCCAGACGTGAAAGGTTGGATGGAAGTCGGTGCGCCCGCACCAAAGGCAAGGCTTCTGGGCGGAATAGCCGTGCTGTTGTGGACCATAATGCTCGGCGCCTGCGGTGGAAGCGACGACGCTTGGGCGGATGAAATGGGTTACCTGGCGTTGGCCGGTTCCGATGAGTGGTTGGACGCTGAGTCAGCGGACCTGACCGTGCATGATCAACTGCCGCAATGATCGAATCAAGGTCGCTTGTGTTTCTGAAGCAGCGTCCCCAAGGGGCTTTGCCGTGCCCGCGCAGTCCTCTTGAAGAACCCCCAAGGCCTGGTCCAAAACCGTTGGGAGTTCCCGCTCGTTCATGGCCACCCAGACAGAGGCCCCCGCAAGCGCCGCAGCCGGTCGGCACACCAGCTGCTGTGCCGTGTCGAACTGATGGTCGTTGCGGGTCTCGGCCAAATGGCCGCGGCGCGGCATGACCACCAGGGGCTTGTTCAACTCCAAAGCGGTCAGGATAGAGCCCATGCCCGCATGGGCCACCACCAGATGGGCAGACGCGAATGCGTGCAGGTACGCCTGAGCGGCCAGTTGCCCATGGGCCTGAATCGGTTGCAGTTGATCGGGCTGCAGACGCGTCTGGCCAATTTGCCCGGCCACACAAACCCAGGGCCGATCCACGGCCCAGGCGGCCACTGAAGACACCAGCCGATCGAACGGCATCTGTGACCCCACGGTCAGAAACACCCGAACCGGTTTACCAGACTGCACCACGGTACTCGGGCTTTCTTTTGAACCACGCCCCTGGCTTTTCGCAGCCCGCGTCCGGGGCTGCCAGATGCGGCCACTGGGTCCACCACTGGGTCGCCATGTAGGCGGCCAGTCGACCCGAGGCCGATACGCGCTGCACATTGGCCAGGCTGTCGATCCAGACGGTTTGCGCACCCAGAATTCGGCCCCAGAACACGGCCCAAAGCCCTGGCAGCGCACCCGTGGTCACCACCACATCGGGACGAACCTGCATCATCAAGCGGGCCACCTGCACGCCCAGCACGAACAGGTCCCGCCGGCTCCATCGGGTGGCATCCCGCAAACGGTGGTGGCTGTCCACACCGCCGGGCATCGGTGGCGCATCGGCCGTGCAAGCGCTCACGACCCGGCAGCCGCGCCAAGCAGGCGCCAGCCGCGACAACTGAAGCCAATGCCCACCCCCTGATGAAATGGCCAACACCGTCACGGGCCCGGAAAGCTGGTTCATACGAGCGACAAGCCCCAATCCCGGCGCCACATCTCAAGGGTCAGCAAGGTCCACAGGCGGTCCGCTTCGTCTTGGGTTCCTTCTTGGTGCGCCCGCCAGTGCTGTCGAATGAGCACTTCGTTCCAAGCGCCCCGAGTGTGTTGAAGAAGGCTCTCCAACAAGTCCTGTCCGGGCTCGCGCAGCTGCGATCGCAGCCACCGGCTTAACGGAGGCGTGAACCCCCGCTTGGGAAAGTCGATCAGGTCGCGGGGCACATAGCGCTCCACGCTGCTGCGCAGCAGCTCCTTCAGGCGAGGCCCCTGGGCCTTCAGGGCGGGCGTGCATCGCCAAGCCAAGCTCACCACCCGATGGTCCAACAAGGGACTTCTGGCCTCCAAGGAGCTCCACATCGTGGCCCGGTCCATCTTGGCCAGCAAGTCGCCGCACAGGTAGTGCGCCAACTCCAGACGCTGCAACTTCTCAGAAGGCGCCAGCCCGTCAATGGCCTGCAGGCTGCGCGCGGATGGGCAGGCGATCGCTTGGGAAAAGGGCGCATCGACTGGGCCGTCTGTCCAGATCAAGGCGGGGTCCCAGCGCGTCAACCCCGCTTGCCACCGGGCATGATCACCTTCGGCGCGCAGCCAACCAGCAAGCTTGTGGGCCTTGGATGCTGGCAGCGTGGGCCGCCAAGTGGCCGGCACTGCCCGCGCCAGCTGTTCCCATCGGCGGGGCTCTACCCGGTCCAAACCACTGGCCAACGCCCTGCGCATGCCCTGAGGCAGGGCCAAGAGGTGGCGTCGCAGTCCACTGGCCATGCGGTAGCGCTCATAGCCGCCAAAGCACTCATCCCCGCCGTCACCCGTGAGCACCACCTTGACCGCTGGCGCCGCTTGCTCGGCCAACAGTGCGCTGGGAATCAGCGACGCATCGGCCAGGGGCTCATCCATGAGCTGCGCAAGCTCGGGCAGCAAGCGAGCCGCCTGTTCGCCCCCAACCCGCACCGTCTCATGTCGGGTGCCCAGCGCTGACGCAATGGCCCGAGCCCGGTCCGATTCATCATGGGTGGCCTCATCAAAGCCGACACACCAGGTTCGGGTCTGGGCACCCCACTTCTGCATCAGGGCCACCACCAGGGTGGAGTCAATGCCGCCGGACAGGAACGCGCCCGTGGCCACATCGGTGCTCATGCGGTCTGAAATGGCCAACTCCAGCGTGCGCAGCAGCTCCGCCTGTGCAACCGGGGGGTCCTCCACGCGCGATCGGCTGGCCTCGACCACCTCGTCATTGATGGTCCAGTAGTGCTCGCTGGAGACCACGCGGCCTTGCTCGATGGTGATGATCTGACCCGGCTCCACACGATGAACGTCGTTCAACAGCGTGTCTGGGCCCTCTATAAAGCCCCAACGCAAGTAGTGCGCCACCGCGCGTTGATTGACGCTGGGCGTGTACATCGGCAAGCATCTGAAGGCCTGCAACTGCGACGCGAATGCCACGCCCCATTCGGCTTGCAGCCAGTACAGGGGCTTCTTGCCTATGCGGTCTCGAGAGAGCGTCAGGCGCTGGCGGTCTGGCTCGTACCAGCCCCAGGCCCACATGCCCTGGGACTGGCGACACACCGACGTGGGCCCCCAACGGTGCAGGGCATGCAGCAAAGATTCGGTGTCGCTGGAGCTGTGCTCCACGCGGCCCGTAGCGGGGTGAAGATGACCCAGCCGATGCCCGGCTCGGGTCAGCTCATCGCGCCAGGATCGATGGTTGTCGATTTCCCCATTGAACACGAGGGCGCTGCCCTTGCTCGGCTCGAGCATCGGCTGCGAACCGGCCGCACTGCGGTCGCGGATGGCCAGCCGGTTGTGCGCCAAAACCAGTCCTGCACCCTCGTCGACCCACCAGCCGTGACCATCGGGCCCGCGCCGGTGCATGACCTTGGCCATGGCCGCTGCCCAAGCGGCCAGTTGATGGCCACAAACAGCCGACTTCATCCATACACCTGCAATCGCGCACATCGGCGAATCCGCTAGCCCTGGGCCGTACTGGCGGCGCTGATGGTTGCGGACAGGCCTAGGCCACGATACAAGTGATCAAGCTTGGAGACCATGCCGTCGACGCTGTGGTGTTTGAGCACGTACTCGCGCCCCAGCTGCCCCATGTGACGGGCCCGATCAGGGCTGGCCAACACCGACTGAACGGCTTGCGCCAGCGCGTGTGGATCACCCACCGGAATCACCAACCCTGCACCGCAGGCCAGCAACTGTGGAACATCGCCGACCTTGGAGGCCACCACCGGGATCCCCCACGCCATGGCCTCCAAGACCGCCATGGGTTGCCCCTCAGCATGCGAGGCCAGCACCAGCAGGTCGGCTTGCGCCAGTGCCGTGCGCTTTTCCTGCCCATCAAGCCAACCCCGCAGCCGCACCACGTCGCCCAGACTCCCGTCCGAGATCCGCTCTTGCACGGCCTGCAGGTCGCCGTCTCCTGCCAAATGCCAGGTCACGTGTGGGCTGACGGTCTTGAGCAATCGGGCGGCGCACAAGAGATCGTCCAAGCCCTTTTCCAAGCGCAATCGCCCCAAAAACAGCACCGATCCTCGGATGTCTTCGGGCCTCAACGGGCCAGGCGCGGCGCGCGTGTGGTGTGGGCAGGCTTGATGACCCCAAGGGTCTGGTGCGACCACGGGGTTCGCAATGGCCACCCAGTTTGCGCGCGGCGCCAGGGGCTTGAGGGGGTTCACCCAAGCAGGGCTCAGAGCGATCACGGCACCCGCGCGCTCAAGGAAGCGTGCAAACCGTTGCTGCGTGTGTCGGCTACAGGCCGCATGCCAATCCGGCAAGGACCCATCGTGGATGTGCACGATGTAGGGCACACCCAGCGTTGGCAGGGGCAGGCTCAGGAGCCACTTGCGCCAAAAGCTGCCCCGCGCAGCCATGTGCAGGTGGGCCGCCTGCAGGCGACCACCGGCGGCCAGCGCCCAAACCCGCCCCAGGGCTTTCAGGTAGGCCACGATTCGCCGGCCCCTGGATCCTGCCACCCACGTGGGCACCATCACCAGACACCAAGCGCGGGCCAAGGCGCTGCCCAGTACCAGCTCAATGACGCGGCTGATGCCGCCCGGTGCTGAGGGGTCACAGCCCACGATGGCGATGACCTTCGGATCAGACGCTTGGCGATGGCGAATGGCAGTCAAGAGCTGAACCTGGGTTGGGCAGAAGCTCCATAGCCTGCATCGCCCTGGACCGCCACAGGGGAAGGATCCTCAACAAGTGGGCCCGTTCCTGCGCCGATCGCTGGGCCAACTGAGCCAATGCGCCGCCCAAGGCCCGTACGCTCAAGCGCTGCATGGGCAGTACACCCAACTCGTGCCCAAACAAGTCCCGATGAATGCCATGCGCCTTGACGCTGTAGGCCAGGGCCACCGTGGGCACCGCACTCGACAGGGCGGCAATCACCGAATGGGTTCTGGCACCGATGAACAGGTCGCAGTTGGCGATGGCGTACTTCAGTCGAGCAGCATCCCAGCAGGGCACGCGACGCACGCCCTTGAGGTCTCCCAAGCGTTGCATCAGCTGGTCCAGCAAGACCGCATCGTCCGAGCGTGCGGAAATGTTGTGCACCAAATGACCATGGGCATTGCGGGACGTGACATGGGGAATGAGAACGAATCGAAACTCGCCAGACTCGCACCGCTGTCGAATGAAGCGCGCCAGTCCTTCGACGTCCAGTGGTGCGTCATCTGCTGCCGCATGGGCGCCTGGGCCTGCAGTGCGCAACACCAGGGAGCTGATGTTCAGCCCCAACACGGGCGCCTGCCCTTCAGGCCAGTGTGGACCCAGATCGCTTGGGCAAGCCTGCAGCTGAAAGGCCGGATCGGCCACAGCCCGAATCACAGGCCAGGGCCCAGCGGCGGGGTTGAATGGGGGCGGGCCAAAGAGGCCTTCAAGGTGAGCGGCGGTGAGGGACTCCCGTACCGAGATGGCCTTCAAGCGCCGCAGGTGCTTGGTCATCGACTGCCGGATCGCCCTTTTATAGGGGGTGGCGCCATCGAAGGGGCCAACCGAGGCTCCCCACAGAATGACGGGGCAGGCCTGCTGGATCAACCAATGGTTCAGCCCCACATGGAGCCCCAGCGATTCAAGCCCATAGTCCAGCGTGTAGTTGTCTCCACCAATGGCCAGCGCCAGTTCCACGTCCTTCAACACGGGGCGCCATGAGGTCGGGGGATGAACCGGCGGCCAAGGGCCACGTGCAACAAAGGGCGCCAAGCGACACGTTCGCGCCCATGACCGCAGATAGGGGGTGCTGCGCGGTGGCTCGATATAGGTCACACCCTGGTCCGCCGCATCGGGCCACTGCTGGGAATCAGCCGCTGGGTTGCTGGAGGGCACCCAAAACCTCGCGCTCGGGTGCCTGGAACGAACCATGGCCACCGTGGAGCGCAGCAAGGCCTCGCATCCCCGATTGCCCAGGCTGTGGTGACCCGTGATCAGAATATTCAAGTGTGACTCCCCAAACCATGCATGACCTCGTCCAGCGGCCGTCGCGGACTGTGTGCCACGGTGAATTCATCAGGCAATGCCCCGATGGCAATGAGCATCACCACCGTCTCGTTCAAAGGAATGCCCACGCTGCGCTTGAAGCGGCGGTCGGTGCTGGGCTGAACGCACCAGTTCAGACAACAGGTTCCCAAGCCTTCATGCTGCAGGGCATAGAGCAGCGTCATGGCAAACAGCCCACCGTCGACCCATGCCTGATGCCGCTCCGCCACCGTGTGGAAGGCCGAGGTGTCCACCGTCACCACCGCCACAGCCGCGGCCTGTTCACCAAAGCCCTGATGGCCGTCCTGCAAGGCCAGAACCCTGCGTCTTTGCTCGACTTCCGTGGCGATCCACACCCGGCCACCCGAGCGGTTGCAAGCCGAGGGTGACAGGGCTGCCAATTCACAGGCCCGCTTCAGGCTTTCAATGCAAACCGGGCCGGGTGCAAACTGCCTGACACTGCGGCGCACCCGCACCAGTTCGGGGAACGCCCCGCTGGCCGCCTCTTGCACCTCACGCGCGCGCATTGCCACGCCCAGCTCGCTGGCCGGCACGCCAGCTTCGTGGCGGGCGCGGCGGGACAGGGCTGCGCGGCCCGATTGCCAGACCCAGTCCGCACCGCTGTGCCGCAGGTGCCCTTGCAGCTGGCGGCTGAGCAGCTGGGCGGCCTGCAGGCCGTGGCCCGGCTGGGCATCGGGCAATGACAAGCCCTTGTCCACGCGGTGTGCGGTCTTCAGGACATGCCCCGCCAGGACACCGGGCTGGTGCTCCTGAAGCAAGCCACTGGACCGCGCAAAGGTGATGGCGTCATCGACATGAACCCGCAAGTTCAGCCAAAAGCGCTTGAGGTTCCTGGCCATCGTGTGAAGCGACTGCAAGGGCTTCATGCGAAGGGCCCCCGCATCCAGCGCCGCTGTGCCGCTTGCAGCCCTGCAGGAAGGCATTGGTGCACCGCTTGCGACTCCGGTGCGGTCCAGACCGAGGGATACCGCGCCAAGACCGCCACCGACAGGAGCGCCATGGTCAGGGGCACCCCCAAGCGCGACAGCGGCGCTTGTTCATCCAAGGCATCCAGCACCAGGCTGCCCATGGCGGCTGCCAGCAAAGCCGCCAGCGGAACCGCCAGGCGGGCTGTACGAACGTGTAAACCTGTGACCCGCGCGGTCCAGCCCAGGCTGGCGGTGCAGACCCAAATCAACTCCGCCATCAGCATCACCAGCGGCAAACTCAGCAACCCCAGGTGAGGCCACATCAAGCCCAAGCTGGGCAGCGCCAAAGACGCCGCCGCCAAACTGGCCCATACACCCCCTCGCGGTCTTTGCTGAACATAGGACCACAGCGATATCAGCAGGTGGCGGTTTTGGATGGGCGCCAGCAATGCAGTGGCCATCAAGACCGCGCCAAGCAGCGGAAAAGAAGGGTGCAGCTGCCCGATCTCTTGCGCCTTGCTGAACATCTGCGCCCCACCGGCCCATCGATACCAATGGGTGGGCTCTGTGCACCAAGCGGCCACCACCGGCCACAGCATCAGCAGGCTCACACGATGAACGGCAGCCGCCAAGTCCAGCGCCATTCCTGAGTCCGGCTGTCCCGCATGCAAGCGCAGCATGGCCGCCCTCAGCCAGCCCGTCAGCCACACGAGTGGCGTGGCCTGTCGCAAAGACTCCACCATGGAATGCGCCACCGCGTGGACGGCCACAGGCAAAGGACCCGCCCATGCGTGCAAGATCAGGCGCAGCACATGCAAGCTCCACAACAGCCCCAGGCATTGAATCCACCAAAACTCCAGAGCGGTTCGCCACGCTTGGCGCCAGGTGCTCGATGGTTCACGGCGAAGGGCCTCTTCGGCACGGCCGGTGCCGACCGCTCGCAACGCGGTGGCCACCAAGCCCACGGTCACCACGACACACGCAATGGCCAGCTCCAACGTCACCAGCCATTCAAAGGGCGCGGCTGCGCCTGTACCCACGGGTGTCTGTGTCGTCAGTGCGGCCAGGCGCATCGTGTGGGCAGACACCGCCAACCCCTGTACCCAGGTCTGCATCAGCAGCGCGGCCTGCACCTCCTCCAAGCTTCTGGCCAATACGGTCAGGATCAGCAGCGCCAAGGCCAAGGGCGACTCCAGCACGCCGGACAAGGCCGACCAGATGGGCCCAGAGGACCCCGCTGCCCAGGCCAGACCACACAGAAACACGCCGGCCAAGACGGTCCGACCCAGAAGCACTTGGGCCACCCGAGCGAACGCCTCACCCGGCCCGGTGGCATGGGCCAGCCAAACGGGCAGGTGGCGCTGCGCCACCGTCGACAGGCCCAGGGCGCTGACCAGGGACACGATTTCCGCAGTGGCCACCAGGCTGAGGTATTGGCCATAGGCTTCTGGAGACACCCGCCGCCAAATCAACAGCAGCACCGTCAGCCCCAGCACCACCGTCAAGGCTTTGCCGATCAACAGGCGCACGAACGCGCGTTGCACCTGGGCCATCATGGCGTTGTCCGCCCTGCGCCCATCGGCCCACGGTCCAGCCGCTGGCCAGCCTCAGCCAAGACACGATGGTCGATGTGCAGCAGCCGATCGGGCAGTGGGCGCAGCACCCCGATCACCAGGCCCAGGAGCATCAAGTGCCAGTCCATCCAGGACGTCAGCGCGTGCGGCAGGTTGCGCTTGATCCCCAGGTCGATCAGGGCCAAGCCCACGACTCCAGCGCCAACCCAAACCATCGGGGATGGCCCAGGCGCCGTATAGGCCACCACAGCCGATGCGGCCAAGGCCATCCACACCAAGGCCAACAACAGCGGATGGGCCATCAGGCG
>JACCDX010821785.1_pt1 | contig 16325 bp, 23 predicted proteins | sample 7449681 | NCBI WGS metagenome assembly JACCDX01 (sample SAMN15323450, study PRJNA562643) | freshwater metagenome | isolation source: river surface water | place: USA:Blue River Watershed | collected 2017-08-18 | reverse complement strand
GTTTGTAATAATAAATTAACATGTCTTCAACATGATGCTATTATTGTTTGTTATAATTGTGGATTTCAAGAATTATTATTAGTAGAACAAAATAGACCTATATTAAAACAAAATAATAAAGATTCTTCTCATATTAGTTATAAGAGAATTAATCATTTTAGGGAATGGTGTAATCAGGTTCAAGGTAAAGAAAGCACAGATATTCCAAATGAAATATTTGAAAAAATTTTAAATGAAATCAAAAAAGAAAAAATTATAGATACAAAGACAATCACTTATAATAAAATGAGGGAAATTTTAAAACGATTAAGAATAAATAAATATTATGAACATATTAATTATATAATCAATAGGATTAATGGAATTCCTACTCCTCAGTTTTCACCAGAATTAGAGGATAAGTTATGTAATATGTTTAGAGATATTCAAGCACCATTTTTAAAACATTGTCCCAAAGATAGAAAAAACTTTTTATCATATAGTTACGTCTTATATAAATTTTTTCAAATATTGGGATTAAATGAATATTTAAAATTCTTTCCATTATTGAAAAGTAGAGAAAAATTATATGCACAAGATCAAATATGGAAAAAGATATGCGAGGAATTAAATTATATCATTATTCCTTCACTTTAACCAGGGAAACCTACAAGGCGGAAACCAGCACCTAAACCTACACCTTGACGAGCGCCAGCAGATATAGATGGTGAAAGTAAATCGAATATGGAAAATACACATGCAGCAGTTAAAGCAATCATCCATATTTCATTCACTTGAAGTTTTTGTTTGGGTAAAGCATATGCAGCTAATGCAACAAAAATAGCTTCTATCGCATATTTGAGTAATCTTATTAACGCCTCCCATATATCAAAGGTATAGCTTGCCTCGACCATACTTATTTAATTCCTTTTATATTATTTATAGAGAAAATAAAATGATATAAGATTTTTATTTTATTTATGTATAGTAAAATGGCCGAAAAACAAGAAGAAGTAATGGTATCATCAAAGGAAGTTGATTATCTTGATGAGGATAAGCCAATCCGAGGTCAAAACTATTGTCTTCTTTCTTTTTTAAGTCCCGAAGATGTTCTTGTAAATAAGGAAGTTTATTATTTTTCAAAGTTTTTAACTAATTTTGGAAAGGACATGAAATCGTTATTAGATAATCTTGAAAATAAATATCCTGATTCAAAATCCTTATTTCAAACTATTCGAGATAATCATTCTTATATCTTTGACACCAATGAAATGAACGAACAATATAAGTTTTATAAATCAGTGAATTCTACTGAAATCGAAAAAGATTTCCATCGTGAAAATAACTTTATGACTTCTATTCGCGGCATCAAGGTTCGAGGCGTTTTTGATACAATTGAAGAAGCTAAAACCCGATGCGAGTTCATTAAAAAACTCGACCCTAAGTTTGATATTTATATCAGTCAAGTTGGTTGCTGGTGCCCATGGTCTCCCAATCCAAATGACCTCGAAAACCAGGAATACTCTGAAACACAACTAAACACCCTAATGCGTGAATATAAGAAAAATATGAACGCAAAAGATGAAATCTTCGAAAAACGACGCAATGATATCATTAATCAAGCGAATAAAACAAAAGAAGACCTCGCTTCACAATTAGAACAACCCGACCCATGGTCTGCTCGTAAATTAGAAGAAGTAAAAGAAGAAGAACCGAAGGAGGAACCAAAGGAGGAAGCTAAGGAGGAAGTTAAGGAGGAAGTTAAGGAATAAAAGCGAAGCGGAAGTTAAGGAATAAAAGCGAAGCGGAAGTTAAGGAATAAAAGCGAAGCGGAAGCAAAGGAATAAATATTTATAATTGATTAATTTTATTATCGATTGCTTTTAAGGGTTGATTTTCTTTAAAAAAATTATTTTTATGCATATGATTTATAGCAGAACCATATTTTTTTATAGTAGTATTAAAAGATACTTTAAATAATTTTGAATATTCATATAAGATATTTAATTCGGTTATGCAATCATAACACGGACAATAAATATTATTATTAGATGATATATATTTTTTAAAAATAGAAGGAATAGGAAAACAAAAAGGCCTTATATATTTATTATGAAAAAATAAGTTTTCTTCATAATTTTTAAAGTCGTAATTTATTGATTTTGATATATCTTTTTTTAATACTAATAATCTTGTTTCACCTGATAATGATTTAGGCCATACGCCATATAATAATTTTCCTTTTAAATACTTTAATTTATCACCACTTTTCATATTATAAGACATGCGAAATTTAAGAAGTGCAATATCTGGTTTTATTATTTTAACCCATTCTTGTTGTAAATTCATATCACGAAAGATATTATTTTCAAATTTAATACTATCTTTTTCTTCTAAACGTATATCACTTACAAATAATATCGCATTTTCTTTATTTTCTTTCGTTAATCGTTTTTTAAGTAATTTGCATTTTTCATTTGTAAAAAAACCATCTTCACCTTCATGTATTTCAAAAACATCTGGATAATCTTTAAGTTTTGTATCAAATTTCGCCCCGTCGTATAATATAAATTTTACTTTTGGAAACATCACCGACAAATGTAATAAATGTGTTCCTGGCGCAGAGCCAATATAAACAAGAATAGGATTTTTACTATTATTAGGGTCTTTTTTATAAAACTCCAATAACATTTGAATTTCACTAAGCAATAACTTTCGTTGGCCTAAATGAACATTTGTTATATTCTTATATTTATTATCATAAGGTTCCTTAAATTTAGATTTTAAATTTACTTCTGTTGTATATCCATCTTCCATTTTTTTAGTTGCAGTTTTTGTTTTAGTATAAAAAATACAATGCCGATTTTTTAATTCTTTAAGTTCTTTAAGTTCTTTAAGTTCTTTTTGTTCTTTAAGTTCTTTTTGTTCTTGTTTTCCTTCTTTATAAAAACATTTGTCATTTTTCCAAATACAGGTATCTTGTTTTTCTTTGCAACCTTTTTCTTTTCTTGTTACGCATATTATTTTTGGCTTTTGTTTAGAATTCATGTTTTCTATTAATAATAATTATTTTTCTATAAATATTATAAATGAAATCTATTGCAATATTTATATTATTTTTAGGTACGATATTAGTAGTTCAAGGTTATTATAGTTATAAATACAGTAAAATGAACGAACCTAAGGTTGTTGTTAAATATATACCAAGAAGTGAATATGAGGATATTATGACTGATGAACAACGATTGGGAGAATTTTATAAGGGTATGTTTGAAGATGTAAAACCAAAATAAATAAAATTATAATTAATTATAAATAGGAATTATGAATAATATTAAATTATTATTAACAAAAACAATTCATAATAATACAAAAGAAAATAAATTAATTATTTTAAATGAGGTAGAAAAATACAGAAAAGCAAATGAAAACAAACAAATGGATTTAATTAAAAGAAAGAATTTTTATATGGATAATTATGAAACTAAACGAAAAGAAGATGAAAGTACTTATGCCGAATATAAAGAAGAATATAAGCAATTATACGAAGCTTGGAAAAAAACAAAAAAGATAAGTGATTTACAAAGGCTTTTGTCTTTAAATATGCCAAAGTTAAATAACGTCGATGATGTTTATACTTATGATATCGTTAAAAATGAAAAATTAAAATAAAATATCTTCATCATTATCGGCAATATTAAAAAGATAAGTTAAAATAGAAACTATATAACCAAGAAATCCAAATGCTTGTTTAAACATATCACCAATTGAAAGTGCAATGTTTTCGATTAATGAAAAATAACTAAAAAAAGTTGCTATTATACTTATAATTGCATAACTAATATAACTGATACTAAATATAAAAGTTGATACCATATAACCAATGAAACTATATATCATACCCAATAATACTACAAACCCATTATTACTTGCATCCTCTGCCATTTTTTTTGTAATCTATAATTTAGAATGATAGAAAAAACTTTTAAATTCAATTTTTTTGCCTTTATTATTGCTTTTGCTATTGGTATTTTATATGTTTATGTTTCTGCTCCTAAACCTAGAATAATTATTAAATATCCAACTCCTCTAAATGCTGATAAGATTGTTTATAAAAATGAAAATGATATCTGTTATAAGTATAAAGCAGAAGAAGTTAAATGTACCGATAAATCAATTTCTCAACCAATCTTATAATAATAATAATAATAATAATAATTAAGAATGAACCTTAAATTAATAATTGATAGATTATTTTATAATTCGACTGGACAAGCATTTATAAGTGCTTTATTTGGGATTTCGATCGCTCTTTTATTTAAACGAGTATGTAAAGAAAATTGCGTTTTGTATTATGCGCCTAAACAAAATGAAGTAGAAGGTAAAACCTTTAAAATGGAAGATACTTGTTATAAATATACACCATCAGTAGTTAAATGTAATGAAGCTTTAACGCCGCCAGTTTTATATTACGATGGACATAGAAAACCTGATAACCTCATACAAGAACCAGGAATGTTTGATAAATTATTTGCGTAATATTGATATTTATTAATATCAATTATAAAAATAAATAAAAATGAATATGAATATGACAACAAGCATAGAAAATATACCAATGAAAACTTCAAAAACAAATATGAATGATATTGACGATAGTGAAGATCCCATGGTTAAAGATATTCTCCAAGAATTCCAACAAGAACTTAAAGAAAATCAAAAATCCTCATTACCTCAACAACCCTCTTTAAATCAAAATAATTATGAAATTAATTATAATCCTCCTCCACAACTACCACCACAGCCTCCTCAACAAACACAAACAAAACCAAAAAACAAAAACGATATTTTCTCTAAGTATTATAATCAAGAAGTTTTTATTAAAACTGCAATCATAATAACAATAATTGCATTTGTATTTTCTCCAACTATCTTTAATACCATTCTCGATAAAATACCTTCAACCTTTTCAGTTTTATTGAACCAATATGATTTTTATATAAAATTAATAATTGCTTTTGTATTTGTTTATCTTTATAATCTTTTTTAATTTTTATAATAAAATATAAATGTATTTAATTTTAATCAATGGTATATATGATATCATCTCTTCTGTTTTATTACTATTACATAAACCTAATTTTCATATTTATATATATTCAAATTCGAAAAAAAGAAAAAATAAAATTCGACAACGATTATTCGCATATTGGATATTTACAAATGGAACCATTCGTTGTTTGAGTTATTATCAAAATAATAAAGACTTAGCAAATTTGAGTTATATTACATCTATACAAAACATATTTACTTATATAAGATTGTTTTTATTGTCATTTCTTGTAATTTACTTTTGTTATATTAATATAACGACATATATACAGATGTAAATGAAGATGGAGATGACGCATCCACTCCGTATTGTTCTTTTGTATTAGTGAAATCAATATTATAATTATTTTCATTATAAACATTTGACTGTGCCTTATCCAACAATTCTTGTGATATGTAAGGCATAGTTATACAATTATTTTTATTATCGTAATCTTTATTATCGGTATCGGTGATGGAATTAAATTGTTCTATTTTGCTATATGGAGCAGGTTTAATATCATCTATGAAAGTATCATTTTCAATGAAAGTAGGTTTATTTGTTATTAAAGGTTGTTGTAATTCGCTTTTATTTGATTTTAATTTTTGGTAATGTTTAAAATAAACAACTAAGAAAATAACTCCTAATATAAAACCACTGATTTCATCTATTATTATTATTATAAATAATATCACAATAGCAATAATAAGTTGATTAGTTGGAGTATGTAAAATAATGGGAATTTCAATTTCAAATAAAATAAAAGTAAATAACACTAACAATAATAAAATACGTATAAAATTTAAAATAATCATTTCTATTTCCTTATAATAAACATATATAAAATTAATTCTAAATATATTTAATTGTATTGCTTTATGGAAACATATTTATCTCAGAGAGGATATGGTATTCTAAAAACAGATAAAAATGAAAAAGAAATTAAGAAAATTATAAATGAATTATCCGTTTCACCCGCAGTTCTTCAAAGTAGTCCTTTCATGAATACTAATAAGGAATATGCGATTTATATGGAAAGTGATGCAAAAATTTATGTTCCTAAGTATTATGGTTTAAATAAATTTGGTATTCCTAAACATGATAACCTTTCAGCAGGTATTGATTGTCCTAATATGGTTTTTAATGGATGTTTGAGAGATAATCAAAAGAAACCTATTGAGGATTTTATTAAAGCAGCAACAAATCCTCTTAAAATGGGAGGTATTATTAGTGTTCCTTGTGGCTTTGGTAAAACGATCATGGCTATTTATGTGATGTGTTATTTTAAAAAAAAGACTTTATTTATTTCTCATAAAGATTTCTTAAATGAACAATTCTTAACAAGTGTAAAAGATTTTATTCCTAGTATTCGTGTTGGTAAAATCAAACAAAAAACCGTTGATGTAGAAAATAAAGATGTTGTTATTGCCACGCTTCAATCTCTTGCAATAAGAGAGTATGATCCTAAGATTTTTAAAGATTTTGGTTTGGTTATTGTTGATGAATGCCATCATATCGCTTCTGAGGTTTTTTCAAGAGCATTTCGAAAAATGAATATTCGGATTACCTTAGGATTATCCGCGACTTTAAATAGAAAAGATGGTTTGCGAAAGGTTTTTGAATGGTACTTAGGGAAATCCGTTTATGTTCATAAGAATGACAAAAAAGCAGATAACAGTTATGATATGATAGTTCAAATACATAAGTATTTCTCTCCTCATAAGGATTATAGTACAATCAAAACTTTTTATAATGGACAACCTAATTTAGTTTCTTGTATTAATAACGTTTGTAATTTTAAACCGAGAACTGAACTACTCGTAGAAATTTTATTTTCGGTTTTAAAAAAAGAACCAAATAGAAAAGTTTTAATTTTATCTGAAAGAAGAGACCAACTTAAAGATATCGAAGAATTAATTAAAGATAATTATAGTTATGGTTATTATGTGGGTGGTATGAAAATGACTGATTTAGATATTTCTGCAACAAAACAAATCATTTTAGCTACTTTTCAAATGAGTAGCGAAGGTTTAAATATTCCTACCTTAAATACATTGGTATTAGCAAGTCCTTATGGTGATATTCAGCAATCAGTGGGAAGAATTTTAAGAGAAAAAAAAGAAGATAGGAAATATATTCCTTTATGTATTGATATTTATGATGATATTAATGTATTTAGAAATAAACATAACAAGAGAATTAAATATTATAATACTCATGGATATTTAATAAAAAATTATGTTGAAAACATGAAGATAGAAGAAAAAGAAGATAACGAACCAGAAGAAATAACAAGTGATATTTTCATCGAGGATGAATGAAAAAAACAAAAATTAAATTGAATTCATATTTAAAACCATATCATAATAAAGTTTTAAACGTGTAATTATTACTTCATATGTTACATTTACAGCTCCATTAATGATTTCTCTAAAAATCACAACAAACTGATTTAAAATTGTTGTAAGCATATGATTTTTATTTTTCAATGAAATTATTTCTTCTTGTAATTTTTTAATAATCATTTTATCCTTATTTTTATTTTTTGAAATAACATCATAAGCAAACTTACTTATTTTACATTTTGTTGTATTTACAGTTCTACAATAAGGACATTTTGTTTTGAAATAAAAGTTAGTTTCATTTCCAAATGAGATATCGTTTTCATTTGCAATTTTAGCTATACATGAAAGACATATACCATTATTATTGCAAACAACACAAACTTTAAAAATCTCATGTTTATTGAAATCATTAAAACAAATAGAACATTCTTTTTTTTCTTCATCAATACTTTTTATTTTTGAAATTTCTTCAAGTAATTCTTTTTTTGTAAGTTTGGAATAAGAACCGTTATATTTGCCTTCAAACTTATATTTCTTCATTATTGTTTTTAACTCCTTAACTGTCAAATCTTCCATTTTTGTTTATAGGAATTATTTACCTAAATTTTGATTTTCACTTTTTATTTATTTGAAACAAAAAAAGTTATTTTTCCCAATCAATATTAAGCCATGGTTTAGGAACTTCAATCTTCTCAATTTTCTCAATTTCCGTTATTAGTTCAGCCTTTTTAAGCTTATAAATACTTCCTTTGAATTTCCCTTCCTTCTTATACCCTTTCATTCGTTCCCTCAATTCCTTAACTGATATTACATTCATACGACCAGTAGGAATAGATCTAGGAGGAATATAAGGTAAAACGTTCCCTAAATCGATTAGGATATTAATTTCCGTAATTAATTCTGCTTTTTTAAGCTTATAAATATCTCCCTTAAATTTTCCATTTCTTTTAAAGTCCTTCAATACTTCTCTTAATTCAAGAACAACTAATTCCTTAACTCTTTTTTTGTCAGGATTACTATCAATTTCAACATATTTATAATAATTATTTAAATCATCGTCTTCATCATCATCACGCGGAGTGATAAGAGGCGAAAATTCATGTGTTTCATACATCTGTTGAGTATTTTTCAAGTTTTCCTTTTTTCTTGTTAAAGGTTTTTAAGAATTTAAAAATCATTTTTTCTTATTTTAAAGCAAAAGTAAAATAAAAAGTTATTATAATTTAGATAAATGGAATTAACTGATTTTTTTGTTATTTTACTAATATTAATATTAATAGGACTTATTTTCTATTTTGGTTTTTCATCTAGATCTCCTGTTATCGTAACTCAAAGTCAAAAACAACAACAAGAACAACAACAAGAATTACGATTACCTTATCCAACTAATCATTCCATATATCCAAATGATATGAATATTAATAACCCCAGTTATCAAAATGAGGTTATTGTTCAAGATGAATATTTAAAAGAAGGTGATTATACAAAACAATTTAAAGAAATTGATATGAATAACCTACCAAAACCAAATACGAACATTGGTTTTAATCCAGAAGCAAAAGAAGATTCAAAACAACTTCCTTTTGCTGATGTTCATATCAATTATCTATTAAATAATTAAGTTATGATTATAACCATTTTTAGTTATTGGTTATTCGTTTGGTTTGTTTTATTTTATGTTGGAATTATTAAAGAAAATCCATTATTGTTCTTATGTATTGGATACGTTATTGTTATTATAGAAATGATTTATTTAATTAGCAAAAAAACTTCTACTTATAACATTAAAAAGTTTTTTATCATAAATATCATTATTAAACTAATTCCTATTATAATTATTCTCTTAACATCGCCCATAAAAATAAATTTATATAAGGATAAGGATATTAAATTTGGATTGATTGTAATATTTATATATGTAATGGTTATGAATATTTTAGGTATAGATATCAGAAAAGAATATTTAAATATGATTGATTCATATGTGAAAGACGAAAAAGATAAAAGAACATATATTAGTAAGTTATATGATTATCTTATACAAAAAAATGATAAATAATTTTATATGAAAAAGAACAAATATAAAGATGTTCAAGTATTTGGCATTTATTGCAATTATTTATATGTATTATTCTAATATGAATTGTAATGAAATAATAGAAAAAAAGAATAATTCTCATTCCATTTCTTTATTACTCGCAAAAGTAAATACAAATGAAATTTTAAGTGATAACGAAATAAATAGATTAAATAATTATATTGATTATAAAATTAATAAATGGAATGATATAAAAAACAAACTAGATAAATATAAATAAATATGAATATCGAACTTATTTATGATTTAATAGCAGATGAATTTGATAAAACACGTGTCCGTCAATGGCCATGTGTTTTATTTTTTTTGAATTCATTTCCTTCGAATGCTTCTGTTCTTGATATTGGTTGTGGAAATGGTAAATATCTCAATTATAGAAATAATGATTTGAAAATGAAAGGAATAGATATCTCTATGAAACTTGTAGAAATATGCAAAAATAAAGGTTTTGATGTGATAAAAGCATCTATGACTGATATTCCTTATCCTGATAATACCTTTGATGGTATTATTTGTATTGCTTCATATCATCATCTTGATAATGATATCGATAGACAAAAAACTTTGAATGAAATTCATAGGATCTTGAAAAATGAAGGTGTTGCTTTAATTGAAGTTTGGGGAAAAGAACAAACGAAAGAAAATGCAAATAAAATGCCTTAAACTTCAAGAATAAATCAAATTTAGTTAAATGGACTTCTATAAAAACAGGAGAAGTTTATTATAGGTATTATAATATTTATTCAAAAGGAGAACTTGAAGAAGAAATAACAAGACTTAAACCTGAATTTAAAATAATAGAAAGTGGTTATGAGAAAGGTAATTATTACGTTAAAGTTCAAAAATTAATTTAAAAGTTTATTATTTTTTTCTATTTTATTCCTGATGTTTTCTATTAGTACATCAATTTCAGACTGGAATAATTTATCTGTTATATATGTTTGTTTATAATTTAACATACCATTTATACTAAATTTAAGTTCATTATTTAATCTGTTCAAGAATGAGGTATTATCCTTGTATTTTAAAATAAGTTCATCATTTAACAAAAAAGCATTATTTATTATTTTTTTCACAAAATTTAAATTGTCATATCTATTTATATCATAATACCATCTTGTTAAAGGCTTACAATAACTATTATCAATATTTATAAATTTATTATCAATATAAATTTTATTTCCTATTTCAATTTTTGTAATTAATCTTAAATTTATAAAAATTATATCTATTTCTTCCTGTTTCATATTTAATTCCATATTAATATCCATATTAGTTTCCTTATTAATATCCATATTCATTTCCTTATCTAATTCCTTATTCATTTCCTTATATATATCCATATTTAATTCCTTATTCATTTCCTTATTTAAATCCTTATCAGTTTCCTTATTTAAATCCTTATTCATTTCTTTATTCATTTCTTTATTCATTTCTTTATCATTTTTCTTATCGATCTCTTTATTCATTTCTTTATTAATATCCATATCTAAATCCTTATTAGTTTCCTTATCAGTTTCATTATTAGCTTCTTTATTTATGTTTTGTAGTAGTTCTATGTTTTTATTTTTGGATGGCATATTTTCTCTATTTAATATATAATGTTATTATTAAGAAATTTTGTTTATTATACATGTTTAGGTTTTATAAGTTATATTTATTCTTTTTTAATAAAAGAAATTGGAATATATCATCAAATTCATGATATAATTATTATATTTGTTTTATTATACATTCAAACGAATAATATAGATTTAAAAAATAAGATATTAGAAGATAAAAATGAATTAGATCAAAAAATTATGAGAAATATAAAAGAAATTTATATAAATGATGTCAATGAAAAATACATGGATATCATAATAAAACAATTGAATTTTATTATATGTATGATTGAAAACAATGAAAAATATAAGTGGCATAACAATAGAAAATTATCAAGAAGTCAAGGTTCAATAGATTTCCTTTATAAATTATTTATAAAGGAAATCTATTCTTACTGTTGCTGTTGTATCGTTTTAATATTAATTGTTTTTTCGTGAATATCGATATATTGATATTCTTTTTTTCCAAAAGCTCTTGAAATACCTGTATCACAATACCAAATCTTATTATCATAAATGGTTACACGTTCAAACGCGGTATGACCTATAAACATATAAGTTATTTTAAGTTCCTTAAATAACTCTTCACATTCAAATTCAGGATTTTCCATATTTCTGTTCCATAAAATACCTTGATAACCCAATATGATATTATTAAATATTTCCATATCTTCTACATCAACTTTCCCAGTTTCTAAATATCTCTTCCATAAGTAATTTAAATAATAAATATCTTTTTTATATTTCTTTAATAATTCTAAATGTTCCTTTTGAAATTTTGCATGACAAAATAACAAATCACCTATTTTTACTACTATTGGTCTTTTTGCTAATATTAATGCTATGGAACCTTGCGGTTTAAATAACTTCTTCCTCATTTGCGGTTCTTGTTTATTCATTTGTGATACATAAGAAAAATCACCAATCACATTCATTAACTCATGATTACCTATAAGGGATATACATGAACCACCTTTGCATTTTGCAATGGTATTTAAATGTTCCGTAAAATAAATCATCTCATAATCATTTAAAACCTCCCAATTTTCATTTGTACTTCTATTAAGACTATCAATCTGGTCTCCTAATTGAACTATTATGGTATCAGCAGGTTCTGCAATCCATTCTAAATTCTCATTTATAACACGACTATCTATAAGAATTTCTTTAAATCTTTTTATATCTCCATGAATATCACCAATTATAACAATACGACTATAATTTGTAATTTCATTTATATAATTAATAAACATTTACTTTAATTATAAAAGAAAAAAAATTAATAATATTTCATATTCGTTAAGAAATGACTAATAGTAATATCGTCCAAAATCATATATTTATTCTTATATAAATTAAAAATCAGTTCTTCTTCTTTTTTGTTATTGCCATTATTAAAAGCATATCTAAATTTGAAAGGAAATGTATTTATCTTTGTTTCCAAATTTAAATCCTTGTTCTTCTTATCATTTGAAGTTATAAAAATCCTGGATTTATGAACTCCAATGGGACTAATCGAATATTTATAATAATAATTATCATTATGAACAAGAATTGTATATGGATATACAAATAAAAGCTTATTATTCGTTCCACTTTCCTTTAATAAAATCTTTGTTCCTGATTTTGATTTCTTAAATAACTCATATTTAAAATCAGCAATTAGATTTAAAACACAACTAATAACATCCATGTCAATATCAACATAAGTATTATAATAATCATCATAACGAATAGCTGTAAATTGAAATGGTTTTTTTGTATATGACTTATAACTCCACCAAATTAAACCATCCTGTTCATTAAGAACCGCTGTTCCTAAATTATCATTTTCGTTATAAGTATTTTTATGATGAGGACAAACGAGACAATTATTTTCAATATAACTATCTGAAAGAGAATTTCCAAGATGCTTACATGTGTTAATCATAACAGAAGGAACTTCTTTCTTATTATGCCATAATAACATGGGCATATTTCCAAGATTAAAGAAATAAGGTTTTGTTTTATCTATTTGATTATTAATACCAATCGGTGTCCATTCTCTAAATGTCTGAGGAAGAATATAAGAATGACAATTACGAACAAATACCAATGAAAATAAAAAGATTTTTTTATAACTAAAATTAATATTCATTAATATTATTATATCGATTAAGTCTTAAATATAAATATGATATAATAACTATTAAATTTATATATCATAACATTTGAAAACATATTAAATAATTCGCTGAAATTATAATTATAAGGAACTTTCATATAAATATAATTGATATTCATTTCTTTTATGAGATGTAAAATATTTATGTTATTCAAATATAAATCTATTATTCTATCTATTTTATAGAAGTAACCACTCCAAGGCGGGTCTAAAAATATGCAATATTCATTTATATTTGATTGATATCTAAATTCTTTCATGAATTTTATGATATCTTCATTAATAACTTCAACATTTTTTAACTCATAAACATTTATGTTATTTCTTAGTTTCTTAAACGTAGTCTTATTGTATTCAACTGAATAAACATACTTAAAATAATTTGAAAAGATTATAGAACCTATACCAATATTACTATTTCCATCAATTATATATTTGATTGTGGGCGTATTTTTTTTAATTAAATTTGATAATCTTGTTAAATCTTGAATTCCTGATATCGAAAAAGGCGAATCAATTGCGATTTGTAACTTATTGTAATTTAAACCTTTCTTCTTAGGAAAGAAATAGCTAATAATCTTATGATAATTAGGGATTTTCATATTTAAAAATATATCATTAATTTCTATGTTCTTATCTTTGCAATAATCAATACTTTTAGAAATGCTATTAATAAGAATTGTATCTATGTTTTTTTTGATTTTATATTCATTATCACTTTTAAATATTTCTTTTATATATAAAATCTTCTTATAAATTTTTTTCAATTGTTCATTGTATTTCTTATATGCTTTTATAAATTTAATTATAAAATCGTTATCTATATTTGTTTTAGATATTGATTTTATTAAATAATGAGTATTTGGTATATTTACATTTTTTTCCAATGATTTACAATTGCTTAATTCCTTTTTATCCTTAGGAACAAAATTTTGTCCCAAATATTTATCCTTTTTTATGTAATCATTTATAATACCATTAAAGATCTCATTTATGTTTTTTTTATAATTCCTAAATATTAACATTCCGAAATGTAAATAAACAATATCATTAAGTAATATTTGAAAGTCATCGAAATAAGTACTTATGACATATAACAATTCAAATGTAGGTCTATACATCAAAAAAGTTTTTATATTTAAATAAAAATTACCTCCTAATTTTAAGCATTTCAATAAATGGTTATATAAGACTAGCAAAAATGGTAATGTTGCTATTTCATAATAACAAGTTTGATATTCATAAAAAGAAATAGGATCCACTATGATATTAGTAGTTTGATTTATATAAGGGGTTATTTTATCGAAATTTTTATAATCATTACAATCAATAATTATAAAATCCTTTTTCTCATTATTCTCAATAATTATATTATTATATTCTATTTTTTCTCCAAAGCTTATTAATAATAATACTGTCTTTACTTTGCATTTTTTTTCTTTAACCAGTAAATTTTCCAATTCAAAAAACAAATGCAAATTTCCATTATTAATCTCCCATGGCCCGATTACCTGAACTATAACAACATCTGTATTTTCAGGAAGTTCCTTAATTATATTCAAGTAATAATAATAAAAAGCTGAATTAATGCCAAACTTATAATATTTGCCAACAGGAAGTAAAATATAATCATTTATAAAAATATTATTGTCTTTTATCATCAAGTTTTTATATTTAGATTTGAAAGGAATTGTATAATTTTCAACAAATGAACGAAAAAAAGTCGAATATAAGTTACATGTTAAATACTGATATTCATCACTTAAAATTTGCAATAATATATCACTCTTTAATATGTTATGATAATACTTCAAGGTGTTATTATAAAAGATATTATTGATATCTTTTATGTTATCAGTGATTTCCAATTCTAACTTCATTACTATTTAATTATTTTATTTATATTAAATAAAAATGGAAGAAACAGATAATTGTTCTATAATTCCAGTTATTCCTCAGTTTATAGGCACTTGCTGGTTTAATGCAATTTTAATGACATGTTTATTTAGTCAAAGAACAAAAGAAGTCTTTTATAAAAGGCTTAAAGAAATAGAACATCCCGATACACTTATAAAATCATTAAAATATATCATTAAAAATCAACCTCCTTTCGAATATTATGAAAAAATAAGAGCAGAACTTCTTTTATTTAAATTCTTGAAAAAATATGACCCAGATAATTTTGAGGAATTTAAAGATCTTTTTAAACTTAAACAAGATTATAGTGAAATAGGATATTATATTCAATATATTTATACCTTTTTAATAAAACTAAATGTAAATGTAGTTTTTGTTAATTATTATAAAGATAAAACATTTGTTAATTTATTTAATGAAGATGAAGTAACAACAGATGCACCAGATATTATTATTTTAAATCATTCTAAATTAAATAAGTTATTAAACAATCGTATAGATGAAATAGAAATTGAAGACAATGAAAAATATAATAAAAGTATTTATCCTAATCATCCAAGTATTAGTAATTATGAAAATGAAATAATATTTATGGAACATTCATATACACTTGATTCATGTTTATTAGGTAATTATAATGATGTTCAACATGCAATTACAGGTATTACATGTGGTAATAATAAATATGTTTATAATGGTTGGAATATAAATACTAGTGATACTGCTCTTAGATATGAATTATCGCGAAAAATTCCATGTGGTCTAATTAAATTTGATTGGGATGTTAATATCGATAAAGGTTTTTGTTTGAATAGAAGAAATTGTGGATTAAAAGATATAGATGAAACAGATTTATGTTTTAATTTTAATAAAGGCGAAAGAGTACTTGTATATGTAAAAAATAAAGAGGCTGATATTAGTAGTTTTTCTCCATTAAAAGAAAACATGAGCAATCCTCGTGAATTATCAAATATAAATTCAGTTGTTTATGAAATGTATGATTTAAATAAAATAACAGAAGAAGATTTAGATGGTTTTACAAGAGAAGAGTTGTTGGAATTTAATAAACAAAATAATTTATTTAAATTATTTAATTTAGATAAAAAATCAGTAACAGATATAAGAG
>JACCDX010451877.1_pt1 | contig 16330 bp, 13 predicted proteins | sample 7449681 | NCBI WGS metagenome assembly JACCDX01 (sample SAMN15323450, study PRJNA562643) | freshwater metagenome | isolation source: river surface water | place: USA:Blue River Watershed | collected 2017-08-18 | reverse complement strand
GTCTAAGCGTGGAGTTGGTCATAAGTTCAAAACATGGATTGATGATATGGTGTTTGCAATGAACTGGGGAACGGAAGAGCAAAAGGTCAAAGTTGCTACCAGGGCATTGGATGTAGATGGCAGTAATCTACGCGCTATTATGAACAAATGCGCTTACAAGATTAGCTGTCTATACTTGATTGACATTAACGAAACGACAACAGATGGAAAACGCATTTACAAGCTTGGATACACGGGTAATATTCGTAAACGATTCAATGAGCATATGCGCAAGTATGGACCAACAATTAAGTTATCTACGTTTGCGTTTGTGCCTATCAATGATTGCTCATTGGCGGAGATGAAACTCAAACGAATGGTCAAACCATATCACTTTAATAGAACTGGTGAACAAGAACTTATTCAATTGAATACAGAAGAGCTAAAAGCGATTGTGGGAGTATATATGAATCATTATCAAATGGCTTCTGTGGTAATATGAAATATTTGATTGACCAACAGCGTATTTCGTATGAACTAGAGATTAGTGAATTGAAACGAAAGTGCAATGATCAGGTAATGCTCTTACGCCTGGAGTTAGCCAAAGAGCAATTAAATACACAACGTAAACTCATGGATCTGCAGATAGAATGCGCAGTTGCCAAGAAAGAGATTGAACTGCTAAAAGCGTAAAATTGAAGAGTAATTTAATAAAATATACAATTCAGTGTATGAAATCATGGTAAACTACAACGCTATTCGCAATGCATTTGAGACCAAGTTGGTCAACAAACCACGCGGGCTTAACATGGATGAGTTTAATCAAGTAATATCGGTGATTCTTAAACATATTGAATCTAGTGATCAACGTGCGTTTACGCGATTGGATTATTGGCTGCAGCAGAGTGATCTTGATGCGAAAATCGTATGTTCAAATATTGAGTTGGTTCGCTTTAACGTAATTGGTGCACGACCGCCACAAAAATCAAAGAACATGAAAACTGCTGGAGGGAAGAACTCGGAGGGATATATCCCTCCGAGTTTACCGCGCGAAGATCAGCAATCGGGGGAAATAAACTGGGACCGTTACGATGGTCCCAGTTTACCGCATAGAGATCAACAATCTGAAGGCAAGAACTCAGACTCTTATAAGAGTCTGAGTTTGCCACAATCATTCAATGTAGACCGTGTACTCAATAGTACATTTGCACGCCCAATCGATATTTATCGTCTTCCTACTACAGTAGAAGCACGTGCACGATTGATTGATAAATGGGTTGATGAAACTATCAATAACCAAGTGGCAACAACTGTCCCTCCTGAAGATATCAGCCCAGATACTAATAATGGCAACAATCGCCCGCACGCAATGAAGTATATCTCTGTGCGCGAACTCGTTGATTGCATCGCATGTAGTCGCAATGCCTCCGCGTTAAGAACGTATGCAATGCATCTAATGGCATGCTTTCGTATCTACCAAGAAGAATTGAATAAAGCAAAGGACCGTGCACTTGACCAGAAGGATGATAAGATCTATGAACTTATTGAAAAGGTTGATAATCTCACTCAAATGAACACCGATCAATCGTCCCAGATAGCCAAACTCCTTGGGTTTGCCGAAAACACTAAAGATCAACTCGATGAAGTGCGTAGTGAGTTGCACTTTGCGAATGAGAAGATTGATGAACTCCATACCAAATTCGACGAATCTTTCGACTTCGCAGCTGAACTAGGTCGCATGTCTCTTCACATGTGGATTGGATCAAATGTATTTAAAACACAACTTGATCACTTGATTCAAGGTCGTACTCTGTCGTATGCCCTCAAGCACTTGAAAGTGATGTATATCATTTGCTTTCATGAAGTGGGAAGTAGCCGAATGGTATTATACTTCTGCTGTACCAACTTTGCAAATGTTCATGATCGTATCCGTAAGTTGACTGAGCGTCACGCCGGTATGCGAATGTTCAAACCCGAAGCGGTATGCCTGATCTCTCACGAGATTAATAATGAGCGCGCAAAGTTGGAACAATTAGTGTTTGCTAATGATGATGTTACTTATATTCCTAGACGTAAGTGCTTTGAGCTATCGTTGACCACTAGTGGTGTCGAACAAGTAATTGACAAATTTAATAAAATCGTAATGAGTGTGCGTGCAGAGAACTTTCAAGGTTATCAAATGCGGCGCGATAATGCTGCCGTTCGAGAAGATATGAAGATCGATCCAAGTATTCTAGCGCATATTACGATGACAGATCATCAATTCTTCAAAGACACACTTCCACTATGCCAGACATTCATTGATTGTTATGTTGAAGAAATTGAAAATACACCATGGCATGTATGCGCAAATGCATCTACGCGACGTGTGCATAGACAAGACTTTGGTATCGCATTAAATAACCCTGAATATGAGTTATTTAAGCTAAACGCCATTCTTGAAGAACGCGGCACGGCTAGTACATTTGATGATATGGTCAACAATGGAATCATCGATAAGAGTAATACTAAAGGGTTGTTGCGAACAAGCAAGGTCATTGCCGATAATGAACATATTAAACTGAACGCAGAAATGCAACAGAAGCTTGATGATATTACTCCTCATCTGATATCAGATAATGAGTAATTTAGCATTTTTTATGGATTTCTTGAGTATCGAAAAATGGCCAAAATTGACGAGTTATTTAATAAATATACGATACGATGGATCTCTCGACTCTTGTTACCAACTTTGTCAATGATGAAGAGCAAGAGCAAGAGGAAGAAGGTAATAATGGCATTCGCTTATATGCTGCGCTCAGGAATGTATTGGACATTAATAAAACATTAGAAACATTTATGAGCTTTACGGATCGGGAATTATATCTAGAAGCAAGTCCAGAGAGTCTATTGACTTGCTTCTATATTCCCGATAGAGACTATGCTGCTAAAGTAGCAAATGCATTCAAATCAAAAATCGGTGATATTATCATTTCCCGCATGGGTATGACGTGTGGCAAATATCAAACAATTGTTGATTGCATGCATGCGCATTGTATTAGGCTAAGTCGAGACGGGCCGCTCGGTGGTAATCAGTATTTACTTGACGCGCTTAATGCCGCAGGGTTGAAGAAGGCGAAAGAAGTACCTTTCTACTTAATGAATCTATTCTTTTGCGATAATCAATATTTCGTCAAGATTACTGATCCATCAATGTTTAAGTATGATTATCGATTAATGAAAGCAAAATATGAAGATATCCACGAAGAGCTATATCAAGTACTGTACCATCCTAATCGTATTAGTAAATGGATCGATAATGGATATGATCTGGACGATTATCTCAACTAAGCATCCAGCATTTGTTGTTTTTTACTTTTTGGCTATTTTAAAAAATGGCCAAAATTGACGAATTATTTAATAAATATACGATACGATGGAACTTTCAACTTTCCTTTCCAACCTTAACGACGCGTTCAATGCGGCGACTCCTGATGGGGTGTTTGCCAGCAATATCAAAAATGCAATTCGCGAAACGCCTCAGAATACATACTTTTACAATTTGTTGATTTCTTGGCATAAGAAAGTTATTGGTACTGATTATGTCCCAGAACCATCTGAACCAATAATTGTAAATGACGAAGAACCTCAAGAGGAAGAAGGTAATAATGGCATTCGTTTATACGCTGCGCTTAGGAATGTACTGACTAGTAAAACGTTAGAAACATTTATGAACTTTACAGAGAGAGAGCTATATCTAGAGGGCAATCCACAGAGTTTATTAGATTGCTTCTATATCCGAAATCATGAATACGCGACTGAAGTAGTAAACGCATTCAAAACAAAGATTGGGGACATTGTCATTTCTCGAGCGAGTATGGCATGTGGCAAATACGAAACGATTGTCGATTATGTACAGAGGTATCCACAACATCCAGATAGTCAGTATTTACTTGACGCATTTAAAGCCGCGGGGATGAAGAAAGCGGAAGAAGTACCACTCTACTTAATGAATCTATTCTTTTGCGATAATCAATATTTCGTCAATACGACTGACCCGTCCGTGTTCAAGTATGACTATCCATTAATGAAAGTAAAATATGTTGACATTCACGAAGAGCTACATCAGGTACTGTTCCATCCTAATCGTATTAGTAAATGGATCGATAATGGATATGATCTGGACGATTATCTCAACTAAGCATCCAGCATTTGTTGTTTTTTTTACTTTTTGGCTATTTTAAAAAATGGCCAAAATTGACGAGTTATATATTAAATATATCGATACGATACCCACAACTCACTACTATAATGAACGCCGACCTTGTCTCCCGAATCACCAATGCCATCGCTAATGGTTCCGCCGATTCTGAAGCTCTTCAGATGTTGTCCCAATGGATGCAATTTGTCACAATTAACGAGGATGGAACAGGCACGTTTGATTCAGAGTTGGTTGATAATTGGGGCAACAGTTTAGTTGATGATAGTGATGATGACGACCAAGATGTTTATGATATACTTGAACGTACACCATCTGATGAACGAATTGAAAAGTTTATGAACATGTCATCACATGATCTGTACATGTATGGACAACCTGAATGCTTGTTCCAATGTTTTGATATCCAAAATCAATTAGACGCGGATGAAGTTGTGAAAGCATTCAAAGCAAAGATGGGCGATATTATAATCAGTCGAGAGGCTATAGTGAATGGGTTCTACGAAACAGTTGTTGACTATATCAAGCAAATTGCAGAGCATTCCAACAGTAGCAACGATCCTACCTATCAATATCTCCTCAATGCATTTAATCGCTTTGGGATGAAGTTTGAAAGTCAAATCCCCCGTTACTTGACTATATTGTTCTTCTGCGATGATGCTTATTGCGTCAAGATAATGGAACATCCATACCAGTACAATTACCCAGAAATGAAAGCTAAGTACGCCGCTGTACACGAGGAGTTACAGAAAGTGCTCTTCCATCCAGATCGCATTGGTAAATGGGTCGATGCGGGTAACGAGATTGAAGATTATCTCAATTAGCCAATCAACAATTGTTGATTTTTTTTATTTTTGCAAATCAACAAAATTGAAAAAAATAATTAATAATATGATCATGGACTCATTTCAGTTTATTCGTTACACCGCGGCTTATCATAAATGTTTAAACTTCAAGCAGTTTGCCAGTACATATTGTGGCATTTATTATCCAAATCAAGATGTTGAGTTTATGTTGTATTTGATCCGTATAGGGATGCCTGAGCGTAAATCGCAATGTATTGTTTCGCACACGGTACTTCAAGAACGTGGCATTCTTAGTTCGGGTCTTTCAATTAATGAAATAATTCAAAATCTTGAATATAATGGATTAACATTTAAGCATGATTTCATACATAGCAAAAACGATATTTTGATAACCCCAATTGCGTTCGTATTCATGTCGATGTTGAACACACCTGATGCGCACTTCGAATATGAATTTATGATTGAAGAAACGGTGATTGCATTTGATTTGTACAAATCGTTGCTATAGCTGACGTAATTACTTTTTTATATAGAATGGAACGTCTAAATACATGCGAAAATTGCCGTAACATTGGCCGCCGTGGTACTCTTGATAATTATGTACTTACTGGCCGAATATACACATACAATGACAATGGGCTATATATCAAACGTTGTTGTCTGATTGCGTGTTACGTTGGTAGTATACAATTGAATAAGAATACGGCAGTAATAAATCATAGATTCGATGAGCGAATGCGCAAACATAACCCTAGGTACGTAATTACGGATACTGACGCATTTACAGTTTATCCATTTCCTACTAATCCAATTGAACGTATCCGGGACTTATTGCCGCATGTCGATAATGGAAAGCTTGTGACTGTGCAACGAACTATCGGTACGCATCCATACACTGCGACTTCATATTCATTCACTAATAAGCAGGGATTCGAACAAAAAAAGATCGAACTAGACGCACCAGTCCATCCTGCAAGAATGGATTCACTTAATGCGCGATCGTACGTGTATTTGATCCGCACATCTGGCGACGCTGCTAGAAATCTACCAATCTACAAGGTGGGTCGTACCAATCAAACAAACTTTGATCGCTTTCGTGGGTATGAACCTGGTTATGAGATCTATCTGTTACTCGCTTGTAGCGATTGCATTGTTGCAGAGAAGAAAATCCTTACTTGCTTTCGACGCAAGTACACCAAGGCGTATAAGAACGAATACTTTGAAGGTTATCCCGAGTCGATGATTCAAGATATTGTTGGAATCGTACGTTCATGTTAAGCATGTACTCTTTTTTTGTTTTTATATATAATTATGATGAATGTATTATCCGCGTTGCCAGGAAGTATCCATCATTCAGAGTTGTTAGAATTAAGGAGCAGGGCTGTGCAAAAGTGAGTTGATTTATCTTTTCAAGTACCTGAGGGCCCACGTTGACGGGGTCCGTAGATAGTACCCTTATTTACCATATCTAGGATAATATCCGTAAAACATATATATCAGAATAGACAGGTTTGTCGGAATGATTGTTAGAGGTACTGCAAGCGTACGGACTTCTATTAGATATCAAAACGGTACAGCGGGAAGAGTCGGACTTTGTCGACGCTGCACGGAACTTTATTCGAACTTTATCAGAGTGGAACAGAACGTGGAGCGTACTTAGGCTCATTGGGTACATCTGGAAATTACACGACACGATGGAAGAAGCCCCGCCACGTCGGTCGTTCTACGAGGTCTCCAAGAGCGGAAAACGCGCGAAGAAGCGACGAGTTGGATGGGATGTGGGAAAGTCACGGAAGCGGTGCTACAGGAGCAAACGCGTAGCGTATATGGACAGCGGTGGTATCGTACGCTTTGGGCGAGTGATTCACACAAAGCTGTGGAGTGAGTATATCGGCGCGAAACAGACCGAGGTAATCGATCTTGTAACATCTATCGATGATGAAAGTGACGGTGAGAGCAGCGCCGTTGCGGAGTGCGCCCCTAATCTGGCGAATGTGGTGGATCTATGCATTGGATCAGAGGAAGAGAACGAGCCCGTGGAGTGGCCACCGGGCATTGTGCGGCTATATGAGTACCAGAATTCTGGACGCATTCAATTCCTAGATGCTGGCGACAGCGACCCATGCGGATGCGAGGATTCGTGTGACCCAGAGGAGTGCCTGAATGCGCTTTCCGACTACATTTGCGGTGGAAGGAATTGTAGCGTGGGTCCAGGATGCGGGAATCGCGCGATTGAGGCACCAAACGTCCAGCTCCGGTCGTGCAACAGCGGAATCGGGGTATTTGCCACAAGCGCCATAGCAGCAGGCACTGTGATTGGTCCATATTGGGGTGCTTTGTCAACGCACAACTACGAGGCTGAACCTCGTCAGTACGAATATGTGATGAAAATTCGGACTCGCAGCTCAACTGGCAAGAGAGTTTTCATAAACGCCGAGGAGAGTGGTGGTGTTGCGCGGTTCATAAACCATTCATGCGAGGCATCGTGTCAATTCACCGAGCGCCGCAATAGAAAACATGTGGATATCATTGTCGTGTCGACCCGCAACATCGCTCAAGATGAAGAATTGACTGTTGACTACACGGACATTTGGTTTCGTTGCAATTGCGGTAGCAAAAAATGTCGCGGTCGTGATTTGTAGGCAGAATGCGCATACGCATCTGGTCAGGAAGGGCATACAGATAAACACTCCATGCTTTTTTCACCAAAATTGCGTAATTTCTGACTTCGGGAGAGTCGAATTTCATTGACTATGACGACGACATCTAGCCATAGTCGACTTTCCGCACACGTGTTAGATGAGAATCACTATTGGTATCCTGGGGTTGCGAAGTATTTCCTCCGACAATGTAATTTCTGACTTCGGGAGACACATAAGTCACTTTCGCGCATACTGAATGAGTTCCTAATGTTGGAAGTTTGTCTGCCAGCGATATCTTGGTGGTATATTCAGACTCGTGTGACTTAGGGACTGTATTGAGTAATCATAAACGAGAACGCCTCTACATGGATATATCTATACGCCCATTAAAGCTAAATGGATCTAGAGGACAACCTTTAGCCATAAGTTTCCTCAACATAGGATATTCTAGTTCATTAACGCTCCCGACACGAGTACCGCTACAGTTCAGATATTGTAATGAATACATATGACAAGGCATTGACTCTACATTCGTGTTTTGGATACTCAGCCATTCTAATGAGATCAATCTCTCCGATATGTAATCGATAGGTGTATGATCCGCAGATAGCCACTTCAGTCCTATGTAACTTTCTGGGATAGCATTCACCGTGGTGTTGTTGATGTTTACAGTCTCCAACCGATAATAGTCATCCCGTAGCTGATAGATATTTGTGTTATTCGCGATCAACTTACGTAGCTTAGGGAGCTCAGGCAGTGTACTCACGGGACTTTCAAAGCAATAAAGCGCCTCTAGTGATGGATACGCCGGAATAGTCTCGATGCGGGTATGGTGCGTCGAAAGGAACTTTAAGTTTGGCATATCGGGCGGCAGTTGGGACACTACATCACAGTGAGAACAGTCGAGAAGAATAATAGTTGACAAATCGATAGATTGATCACACAAGATGCACATGCCTATATATTATGAACGCAATTAAATTGTCACAATTTACGAACCATGGTGCGCTCCATTGTAGTGATCTTCGTTTGCGTGTTTTCCATCGCATCTTCTAACTTCTTGAGCTGGAGCTTCAGAGCTTCAATGTTCACATGATTGTTTGACACCAAGCCAGGGATGCTCACGCCGTTGTTGGTGATCTTGACACCTTGGATCAAGTCGGTCAAATCGCTGACTTGATTCATCCAATGGGATAGCATGGTGCTTGTATCGTGGACGTTCCGTTGAGCCGTTTCCATATCTTCACGCATTTTCAGGAATTGGCCATCGTAGTCAATGTTCTTGGCCTGCAGGCCAAGAATCGCTTGACGGAGTTGGAGACGCTCTTGCTCTTCTTCCAATGCCTTTCGTGTAGTCCGATTATTGATTTCTTTCCTCCGCTGCCGATTCTCCCATTCCGAGTCCACGATACTGATCTGCGCATATATGCGATCGGGTAAACGAGTCTTTAGATGCGCGCTTACATACCGCAATGTGTTCGGTAAACGTGTAGACGAAGCATAGCACATTGGACATTCTTGTTCTTTCAGCACTACAAAAAAAAGAAATAATTAATATCATGGCCATGTCACCAATACCATACATACCTGCACATGCGATACCGGACTCGATACACAGTTCATGCAGATGCATCTTCATTCCGGTCCAATATCTGTAGAACTTCTCCTTCTCGGCGTTGATACTCTCTTTGAGTCGTACTTGATCTTGTTTATACGCGTCCGCAAATGCAGCCCACGAATCTGCAAGTGCACCTGGGTCAGGCTGGTCTACGACCGCGGTCTTGGCCTTGAAAAATCTCCACTGGAAAAACATATCGATAAGATATGCTTCTTTTGACTCGGTGTCGAGGGGTCTGTCGTAAACCTCGAAATCGTCTACGACAAATAGACGATGGGGCTTCCGGTTAGGCGCGGGACACCCGCGCATGCCTGGACGATAATGGTCCATCCATGGCAGGTGCGACTTCTTCAGCACCTTTAGGCGATCCGCTCGTCCACTCTCGATGTTGATCTCGACATCCCGCGCATGCTGGCCCAGCCTGATGAACGCACGACGTTCATCATCCGTAGCTTCTACCCCTCGCGGGAGCCCCCATGCCGCAGGTGCTCCCCTCACGCCTCCAATCTTGAACCCAGTGATCTGTTGGGCGCGAATCGCCATCCGAGACTCGTGCGCGACTTGCTCTTCGTCGTCTGGAGACTCTCTGCTCCTGGCACGGCGCGCAGACGCGTCATCGTCTAAATCCATCGTCGGCGACACTGGGCACGAAAGGGACTCCCCAGCAACCAGTGTCAATTCCGATGGATTTAGACTGAACGGCTCGGTCTCCTGAACGAGGGTGTCGGCGTTGGGCGACAAATGGTTTATGTCGATGGAGACTGCTTCTTCTTCAAACGAGTGGTCCATCGTTGCGTTTCCAAAATGGCAGGACCCTTGAACTGGCTAGGTTGAAAAATGACAATTGGATATAAATCAACCAATCAGCTACTATGAATGTAATGACGTGGACCTGTAAGATCGCGCGGTATAGTCTATCGAGGCGCTTTATTGGAAAATTTCCGGTCGTTGAAAGATGGCACATGGGCAAAAAAGCGCCAAAGAACGTACGCCAGAAGCGCCGCAGGATCCACATACGCCACTCTCTCGGTACGAGTTCCCTCCCAGATCGAGGTGAATGCTGGTCCATTGCTCTGTTTCCTAATTGCTGTGCATGTCAGCCTACGGCCTCTTTGGCAGTCATGCGCTGACTTCACGCACAACCCGTCGCGCAACTAGATGCATTTTACTCGCCATAGAATCGCCAAGTTTCTTTGTCACGCTGGCGCTCGCGTCTTAGACGCGGTCATCATGTACTCCATCGCATTGTGGAGTAGCGAGAAGCGCTGAGACTGGAGCGTTGCGACCTCTCCACGAACTGACCATCCACTAGCCACCACTTCCATTCAACGATGCATGCCTTTGCTAGTACGAGTCTTTGAGCGCATCTGGTACGTCGTCGGTCAATAGTAATGCAATGATTGATTGTGTAGATCAAGAACTTGAGGCCGCGCAGGACCAGCGGGGTTCTCGCGAGCCCCTTGAGCTCTTTGGCAACGCGCACCACGCGACCCATATCGATCGCGCTCTGCAGGTTCTTCATCGACTGCTCGGACACACTCTTGGTCACACCATCCGCGTCCTCGGTAAGACCAGCAACGTCGTTGACCATGCCAGGGTGAAACTGACACAAGAACTGGTATATGTACTCCGCAAAGAATGAAGTGAATGGCGCCATGGGCTTCGAGATGTTGTAAAGCACTTCGTACAGCGACGAGAGCGCAATGCGGGCCTCGTCATCGCCCCACTTCCCTCCAATCTCAATGTAGTTGTCGAGCAAGTGCCATTAGTGATTTGATAATGTTGTGAACCTCTGTATATGTCACATTATCCATGCCTAACAGATGCTGGTCCATATTGTTAGTTTCATTAATTATATTGTACAATTTGGTAATTATTATGACGCTGTGTTTGCGCAAGTCAACTTGTGTATGCCTAAGTATAAATAGCCTTGGCTATGTTAGCCGATGCTAGGACAAGTCGACTTGTGTATATGGGCCATGGATCAAGATGCGGATCAATTTGTGTTCGAACAGGTTCGAACCTATTCGAGACTTGTCATCGCAAAGCTACTGGAGTTGATATGTACACAATTATGTGAAACTAAACACTCTAATTGCAATTACATTTTTTTTGGTAGATGCAAAATAATTATTTGTACAATATTTGAATTATCAACATATTGCAACATCTTGTCGTGGCCTTTAATATATATAACACTGGTTGGTATATAACCATGAGCTTTCAACCACTGGACCCCAATACTAATATTGACCCGTTTACTACGGTCAGTTTCACTGGCTATGATGCCAAAACAGGTATCTACTTTGATGCGGATCCAGATAACAGCTCCGTATTAATTCAAACAAATAACACACCTGCATTGTATGTCGATAAGTTCCAAAATATGGGTATTAATACCCTATCGCCATCGGCACAGCTTGATGTAAACAGTGCCAGTAGTAGTCATATTCAGCTTACATACAATGGCAGCGCTACTAGCATGGCCAAGATTGGAGTAACCTCTGATGGTAAGCTTGCATTACTTGCCGGCGGTTCTGAAGTCAATGTAGACACGACTACTAGTTTCAACATTAAGAGTCATAACGCGCTCGATAAAGGTTTGATGCTTGGCAATGCATTAGTACGTGCTACTGCTGATCAACTTAATTTCAACGTAGTGGCACCGGGTACCGCGACTGCTAATAAGGCGTTAGTAGTTAATGCCGGACGTAGCATTGAAAACATTGCTTCGCTGACTGCGGATGAGCTTACAGGTACCATTAAAACTGCGGCTCAACCACATATCTCGTCTGTTGATATTCTTAATATTACTGGCCACACGGGCGTTGCTGGCCTTTCTCTTGGCGGTACCCTAGTTACGTCTACTGCCGATAAGCTCAACTATGTAGATACTACTCCTGGCATGGCGGCTGCTAACAAGGCTCTTGTACTTAATGGCGATCGCGATATTTCAAACATCCATGCACTTACTGCAGATGAACTTACCGGTACTATTAAGACCGCTGCTCAACCGAACATCACCTCAGTTGGTACACTTCAAGGACTTAGCATGACTGGCAACCTTACTGGACTTACTGACTTATCGATTAACACCACTGAAACTGGTCGTACACTTGTTATTAACCACGAAGATGGTAACTGCTTCCGTATGTACCATGATGTAGAGACCAGTGCTGCCAACTTTGTTGATTTGCTTGTAGATAGTGCCGGTAGTTTGACACTAACACCAAGTGGCGGTGATGTTGATATCACCACGCATAATGGAGTTGATCAAGGTTTAGTACTTGGTGGAGTACTTGTTAAAGCATCTGCCGATCAACTTAATTATCTTGAAGGTACACGCCCAGGACAAGCGGATCCAGGTAAAGCATTAGTAGTTGATCCAAACCGCAACCTTGGTAATGTTGCAGGTTTCACTGCGGACACATTAACTGGTACAATTCTTACCGCTGCTCAACCAAACATTGCATCGGTTAATGCATTAAATGTCTCTACACATGACGGTTCAACGGTAGGTCTTAAGCTGAACGGTACGCTAGTTAAGGCTACCGCTGATGAGTTAAACTATGTTGATACAACTCCTGGCGCCGCTGAGCCTATGAAGGCGCTTGTCCTCAATGGTGATGCGGATATTGGCGGTATTCATGCTCTTACGGCAGAGCAGGTTACCGGTACTCTTCAAACTGCGGCTCAACCTAATATCACTTCGGTTGGTACATTGTCCTCTCTGTCGGTCGCAGGCGACGTTACGGTTGGTGACGTCACGCTCTCCCGAGACGAAGTCTCAGTAATTGATAACGTAGTACCAGGTACGGCCTCCGCAGGTAAGGCACTAGTACTTAATGGAACTAGTGATGTAACGGGCATTCATGCCCTTACTGCTGATCAGCTTACTGGTACTCTCCAAACTGCGGCTCAACCAAACATTACCTCGGTTACTACATTGAACATTACCGGCCATGATGGTTCAGGCGTGGGCCTTGCTCTTGATGGTACTTCAATCACGGCAACTGCCGCTGAACTCAACTATGTTGATACCGCGCCTGGTACAGCTGCTGCGAACAAGGCTCTTGTACTTAATGGTCTTCGTGACATTGAGAACATTCATGCATTAACCGCTGATCAGCTCACTGGTACAATCCAAACCGCAGCTCAACCAAATATTACTTCGGTTGGTACTCTCTCCTCTCTTGCAGTTGCCGGAGATGTTACAGTTGGCAATGTTACTCTTTCTCGGGATGAAGTATTTGTACTTGACGGCGTAGAGCCAGGTACTGTTGCTCCATCTAAGGCATTGGTTGTTGATGCTGCCAAGAACATTAGTACGCTAAATATCGTAGGCGCCAATACCGTTAACGCTACTGATGTATCGGCTACTAACTTAACCGGTACACTTCAGACAGGGGCCCAGCCTAATGTAACTTCGGTTACTACACTTGATATCACCGGCCACGATGGAACTACCGCTGGTCTTAAACTTGGTGGCACTTTACTTACAGCTACCGCTGAACAGCTTAACTCCATCTTCGGTTCAGGTGGTGAGGGTACGTTCACCAACTTAGCAGTTAACGACACACTTACTGTATCTGAAGAAGCGGGCAAAGGTATCAAGATTGGTTCAACGATGATGACTGCTAATGCCACAGAATTGAACTACCTTGATGATTCTACACCTGGTACAGTTGTACCAAGTAAAGCCGTTGTTGTTGACGCAAACAAGGATATTAGTTCATTCCGCAACTTGACTGCTGAGAAGCTCACTGGTCAAATCCAAACTGCCGCGCAACCATTAGTAACTTCGGTTGGTACGCTTACGTCCCTTGCTGTCGCCGGCGATGTTACCGTTGCTGGAACCACTTTATCAGGTTCGGAATTAGCAGTAATTGATGCCGTAACTGCGGGTACGGCTACCGCGAACAAAGCACTTGTTGTCGACTCTAATAAGAGTATTGGTGGGTTAACTAGTGTTGCCACTGGTGGGTTGACGTTATCATCGAGTATCACTACTTATGCTCAGACATGGACAACCAGTGTGAGCGGTTTACCATTATTCGAAAGTGGGTTTACGGGAACATATATGCCATACTCGCCTACGCTTGGTATTGGTTTGGCGTTTTCACAAAATGCCGATATCAACAATTATTATAAATTAACTTCGCATACAGGTACATATACTGGAATTTCCACTTCTACGATTACCGGAAGCGCAAACTGGTTATGCGTAGGCGCATATTGGCATGCACAAAGTAGTAAATTTATTGTTGCCTTTTTGAGTACTGGTACTACATCCATTCCAAAGTTCTATGAATCTAGTAATGGCAATACTTGGACATACTTAGGCGATCATGTCGTAAACAGTTCTTCATATTGCGTATTTACAAATATTAATTATCATCCCACTTCTGGGCATTTTGTATTCTTCTCAGGAAGTTCAACAAATCCTGTTAAATTCTGCTATTCTAGCGATGGTTGTAGAACCTGGACAAGTGTAACTATGCCTAATACATACACAATCAACTATGGTGGATTCCAAGATAGTACATGCATCATTGGAAACTACGTGTTCTCTAATCGATATAACGCGTCTGCTCAAGATCATATGATGTATTGGGATGGAACTAATTGGGTTCGATATGTGGGGTCTGCTGACCTTGGTACTACAATTAAGGCTTATAATGTTGAAGAAGATGCATTGTACTTAAAAGGGAACGACCCAACATCTGCGAATTCAATGACAATTAAAGTTGTTGATAACGCGTCCACTAAGGCACCTAATCAATGGATCGCCACAACTATTGCAGTGCCAAATACGCGTACCGCTACTATTGATAATATTATGTACGTAAAGAATTATGGTATCATTTATGCTAGCTGGACTAGCCCATTGACCATTATGTTAATTAAAAATAAAGCGTTGTACTCAGAACAGAGCTTCGCATCAGGTGAAACATATAATGCAACTAGATTACCAGCTATTTATTGGGAATCCAATGGTGCAATTGTAATTCCCGCGGCTAATCGAGGTGCTCCATATTCCACAATTTACTCTATCCCAACCAACACCTCATCGGGCATCACCTTTGGCGCTGTGAACATCAATGAAGAGGAGTTTGGAGTTCTTGATGGCGTTACCCCAGGTACGGCATCCGCGTCAAAGGCACTAGTTGTCAATGCATCAAAGAACATTGCAGGAATTGCCAATCTGTCGTCTGCCACATTGACGGCTTCTACGTCGATTACAGTTGGTTCATCTACTATCGACGCTGCTGAGATTAGTGTTATCGATACAGTTGTACCTGGAACTGCTGCTAACTCGAAAGCAGTTGTTCTCGGATCAACCGGTAGTGTAGCTGGCATTAACTCACTTAGCGCACAGTCGCTCACTTCTACCGCTGGCAGCTTGACTATGAACCTCACTACTATTAATGAAGATGAAATCAAGGTACTTGATTCGGTAGTCCCAGGCACAGCTGCTGCATCAAAGGCGGTTATTCTGAATGAAGATGCCAGTGTAGCTGGCATTAACTCTCTTAGTGCACAGTCGCTCACTTCAACGCTTGGTAGCTTAACCATGAAGGATACTACTATCAATGAAGGCGAAATCAAGGTCCTCGATGAGGTGACCCCAGGCGTTGTTGCACCATTCAAGGCAGTCGTTGTGGATGGATTTAAAGATGCTAGTTCTTTCCGTCACTTAACCGCGTCAACATACACCGCCACGTCCGGTCTCTTAACGATGGGCTCTACCATTATTGACGAAGACGAAATCATGGTAATTGATGATGTAGAGCCTGGTACAGCTGCTGCATTCAAGGCGGTTATTCTGAATGAAGATGCCAGTGTAGCTGGCATTAACTCTCTTAGTGCACAGTCGCTCACTTCTACCGCTGGCAGCTTGACTATGAACCTTACTACTATTGATGAAGCCGAAATCAAAGTGATCGATTCGGTAGTTCCAGGTACAGCCGCTGCTTCCAAGGCACTTGTACTCAATGAAGATGGTAGCGTAGAAGGCGTAAACTCTCTTAGCGCACAGTCGCTCACTTCTACCGCTGGCAGCTTGACTATGAACCTTACTACTATT
>JACCDX010950347.1_pt1 | contig 16338 bp, 13 predicted proteins | sample 7449681 | NCBI WGS metagenome assembly JACCDX01 (sample SAMN15323450, study PRJNA562643) | freshwater metagenome | isolation source: river surface water | place: USA:Blue River Watershed | collected 2017-08-18 | reverse complement strand
GCTACCATCACCCCGGCGAAGAGACCCTCCAGCGCCTCGCGCGCATGAAGGTCGAGCTCCACCGGACGGACCTCGAGGGCCAGCTCACCATCCTCTCCAGCGAGAAGGGGCTCACGGTGAAGGGCGCGCATGCGCCGGCGTTGCCGATCCTGGCGACGTCCGACGAGGTGGAGGCCCGCCTCGGCAAGGGCGGGAGCGCGCCGCGCGCAGCCGGCGCGGAGACCATGTCCGACGACGCCGAGGGCGCCCGCGTGGCGACGACGCCCGCCGCCAGCGGCGCTTTGCTCGACCTCAACGCCGCCACCGCCGAGCAGCTCGACGCGCTCCCGGGCGTGGGTGCGGCCACCGCGGCCAACATCCTCGCGTACCGCGAAGCCCACGGCGGCTTCGGCAACGTGGACGAGCTCGACGCCGTCAGCGGCATCGGCCCCGCCACGATGGACAAGCTGCGTCCCCTCGTCACCGTCGGGCCCAGGGGCGCGGCCCGTGCCTCGTCGTCGACGACGTCGAAGCCCGCGGCGGCCTCGACGTCCGCCGCGCCGAGCACGTCCGCGGCGACGGGCGGTCTGCTCGACCTGAACGCCGCCACCGCCGAGCAGCTTGACGCGCTCCCCGGCGTCGGCCCCAGCACCGCGGCGAACATCCTCGCCTACCGCGCGGCCCACGGCGGCTTCGGAAGCGTCGACGAGCTCGACGCCGTCAGCGGGATCGGCCCCGCGACGATGGACAAGCTCCGGCCGCTCGTCACGGTCGGTCCCCGCCGGAAGGAGTGACCGTGCGTATCGTCATCGACCGCTTCGAGGGCGACCTCGCCGTGCTCGAGATCGCCGGCACGCGCACGAACGTCCCGCGCGCCCTACTCCCCGAGGGTGCCCGCGAGGGCGACGTCCTGCGCTTTGTCGCCGACCCGGACGCCACGCGCGCCGCGCTGGACGACGCCGCTGCGCGGCTCGCCCGCCTCAAGGCGAAGACCCCGCAGGGTCCCGGCAGCTTCGACCTCTGACCTCCACGAGGCCCCATGCGCAACCTCTTCGCCGCCTTCCTGCTCGCGCTCCCCTTCGCCGCCCTCGCGGGCGGCACCGACCTCAACACCGCCACGGCGGAGGAGCTCGACGCGCTGCCCGGCATCGGTCCGGCCACCGCCGCGAACATCCTCGCGTACCGGGCCGAGCACGGCGGCTTCGGCAGCGTGGATGAGCTCGACGCGGTGAGCGGCATCGGCGAGGCGACGATGGCCAAGGTGCGACCGCTCGTCACGGTCGGCCCCAAGCCGGGCGCGGCCGGGGCCGCCGCGGCGCCCGCACCCGCGGACGATCGCGGCGAGGCCGAAGCCCCGGCGCCCAGGAAACGCACGCCGAGCAAGGCGCCCGAGAGCGAGGCGTCCGACACGGCGACGAGCGCCACCGCAGGTGCAGCCGCGACCGCATCCCCGGCCGCTGCGTCCTCGGGGAGCGGCTGCCCCGTGAACGTCAACACCGCGGACGCCACCTGGCTGCAGGACCTCCCCGGGGTCGGCGCCGCCAAGGCCGCGGCCATCCTCCAGAACCGTACGGACGCAGGCACGTTCGCGACCTGTGACGAGCTCGACCGTGTGCCCGGCTTCGGGGCAGCGTCCATCGCCAAGCTCAAGGCCTGCTGCGTGACGAAGTGAGCCTCCTGCTCGCGCTGCTCGCCTGCGCGGGCAAGGACGCCGCCGGCACGGCGGCAGACGACAGCGCGGCGGACACGGCCACGGACGACACTGCGGCGAGCGATTCGGCCACGGGTGACACCGCCGGCACGGACAGCGGCGACACCGGCCGCGCCGACACCGCCTCCTGCGTGGAGGAACCTTCCGCGCCCGAGACGCGCACCCCGGGCGCGGCACCTCGCGCGGGTCAGGTCTTCGCCGGCCAGGTGACGTGGTCGCTCACGTTCGACGCCACCGCGCGCGCCGCCGGACACACGGACTGCACCTACACGCGCACCTACGCCACGATGAACGAGGTCACCGACCTCGGCTGGCTCTGCCCCGACTGCACCCTGATGGCGACCGGCGAGGCGACCGTCACCGACGGCTACGACGCCTGCACCACGCAGATCTCCTCGAGCCCCGCCACCCGCACCGAGACGCTCGGCGTCGGCGACGTCGACGGCGTGGCGCACTTCTGGCGCTCCGGCGGCGAGAACCTCTCCCTCGGCGACATGGGTCCCCTGATCGGCGACGCGCCGGCCACCTTCGCGGTGAGTTGGAGCGACGAGGGCACGCTGGACGCCGGCGGAGGCTTCCTCCTCGAGGCGAACGGCACGTTCGCCCGAGGCGAGGGCACCACCCTCGTGACCGACCCCGCGACCCCGCGCACCGAGCCGTTCACCGGCGGCTGGCCGACGAACGACCCCGGCGGCCCGAACCCGGCGTGGCAGGTCGCCACCGGCGCGGAGTTCCCGAACTTCCGGCTCCCCGACGCGAACGGCGAGGGCGTCGCCCTGCGCGATCTGCGCGGCTACTACGTCATCGTCGACGCCAGCGCGCCCGACTGCGGCCCCTGCCAGCTCATGGCGAGCGAGGCCGAGGCGTTCAAGGCCCGGATGGCCGAGGCATGCCTGCCCGTCGAGCTCGTCACCGTGCTCGCGGAAGGGCTCTCGGCCGTGAACGGCACCGCCAGCGCAGAGACACGCGCATCCTGGGCGCAGGAGTTCGGCCTCACCTCGCCCGTCCTCGGCGACCGCGGCTTCGGCTACGCCATGCTCCCCGACTGGCTCGGGCGCGACAGCGGCATGAGCTTCCCCAGCATCGCCGTCGTCGCTCCGGACGGCACGCTGCTCGGCGGACAGGCCGGCTTCGGCGGCTGGGACGGCATCGAGGCGCTCGTCACCGGCCACGCCGGGGTGTCGATTCCCTGATCAACGCCAGGTTGGGGCCGCGCCCCCGTCGCGTTCGCCGCGGTGACGGACTCCGCGTGGGCGCGTCCGGCCGTCCCGTCATACATCTCCAGCGTGCTTCCTCTCCTGCTGGCCTGCGCGCTCAAGACCACGTCGCCACCGCCCCGATGGCAGGCGGCGTCGGAGCCTGTGAGCGTCGCCACGATGGCAGAGCTCGGCGCGGACCGGGCCCGCGTGGTTGTCCGCGCCGGCAGCGCCTACGACCCTCCCAACCGCGAGGGTCTGGCCTTCCTGACGGCGCACGCCCTCGCCGCGCAGGTGCCCGGCGCGTCCGTCGAGGTCGGCGAGGAGATCGTGCGCTTCACGTTGCCGCTCGCCGGCCTCGCCACGCTCGGACGCGCCATGGACGCGGCCCCGCCCGCGGACGCGCTCGCGCGCGCGCGTGACGAGGCCGCCCGCGCCCAGCCCCCCGCCACCTGCGACGAGGCTGCGACACAAGCCTGGGCGCTCGTACGCTACGCCGGCCACCCCTATGGTCATTTGCCCACGGGGCGCGCCAGCGTGCTCCCGACGGTGACGGCCCTCGAGGTGAAGCAGTTCATCGCCGCCCGCTACGTGCGCGAGGCCGTTCGCGTCGCGACGAGCGCGCCCCCAAGCGAGGACGCTCTCACCGCGCTGGCCACGCGCCCCGCGAGGCTCTCCCGGAGCACGCTCCCGGCGCCGCTCCCGACGCGCTACCCCCGCGAGGTCACGGTGCGCGCGCGCCTCCCCGAAGGCGCGGACACCTGCAGCCACACCGCGGCGCGCGTGCCCCTCGCTCCGCGCCCGCTCCTGCCCGACCTGCTCGCGCCCGCGCTCGCCGGCGCGCCCATGACGGAGCTCCGCTCCGAGGGACGCACCGCCACCGCCGACCTCACCTCTGCCGAGGCCCTACGCGTCCGCGTCCTCCCCGCGCACGCCGCCACGGCGGCCTCCGAAGAAAGCGCCTCCGCGCGCGTCGTCTCCCTCGAGGACCTCCTCCGATGATGCTGCTCCTGTCCATGCTCGCCTGCAACGGCGAGCTCGCCTCGGTCCTGCCGTCCGTGCGCTTCGACCGTCTGCGCGTGAACGCCGTCGACTTCGAGACCATCGACGTCGACTTCGTGTTCGCGGTGGACAACCCGAACCCGGTGGCGTTCCCCCTCCACCGCTTCGACTACGCCCTCGATCTGGCCGGGATCGAGCTGCTCTCCGGCGGGAACGCCGAAGGGCTCGAGCTCGAGGCCCAGGGCAGCAGCGACGTCGCGCTGCCCGTCGTCATGGAGTTCGCCTCCATCTACGAGGTCGCCCAGGCCATCCGCGGTCAGGACAGCATGCCGTTCGCGCTCCGCGGTGGCTTCGGCTGGGACACCGACCTCGGCCCCGTCGACATCGCCTACGACGAGGGCGGTGACTTCCCCGCGCTGCGCAAGCCGCGCGTCGACCTCGGCCAGCTGCGGCTCGGCGGCATGAGCGGCACCACCGTCGCGGCGGACCTCGACATCGCCGTGGACAACGACCACGGTTCGCCGCTCGGCCTCGCCAACCTCGACTTCGACGTCGACGTATCGGGCAGCCGCATCGGCGGCGGCACCCTCGAGGACGGTGGCGAGGTCCCCGGCGCCGACGCGCGCACGCTCACGCTCCCCCTCGGCCTCGATCTACTGGCGTCCGCCGAGGCCATCGCCGCGGCGGCCAGCGGCGAGCGCGTACGGCTCGGGCTCGGCGCCGCCGTGGACGTGGACACGCCGTTCGGCGTCGTTCCGCTCTTCCTCGACGAGACGGGCAGCGTCACGGTGCGGGACGAATAGGACAGCCTTGCGCAGCGCCGAACGACGCGCTAGACTCCGTTTACAACGGCTTTGTAGCTCAGTTGGTTAGAGCATGCGGTTCATACCCGCAGGGTCGTCGGTTCAAGTCCGACCGAAGCCACCACTCTGGAACCCCGGCGCCCCTGTGGCCGCCGGGGTTCTTCGTTGTGCGGCCCCGCCATCGGCGCGTCGTCAGCGCGGTGCCTAGGCAACGACGACGGCGCCGACATCGTGGTAGCCTTCGCGCTCCGGAGCGTCCCATGATCACCCTGCTGCTGGCCGCCTGCACCACCAACGAGAACACCACGATCGTCTCGTTCGGAGGGTGCTGCGACGTGGGTGCCACGAGCGACAGCGCTGCGCCCTCCGACACCGGGACAGCGTCGGACACCGGCGATGCGTCCACGAACGGCGACCCCTGGGCGCCGCCGCCCCTCGACACCTCGGCGACCCCCGATCCGGACTGCCAGGCGACCCCGAACCCCGTGGCGCTGGACCCGGAGCTGCTGTGGGCCTGGCCGGACGCAGGGTCCAGCGACCCGCAGGTGCAGGTGTCGGTCACGCCCGTGGTGGCGCCCCTCTTCGACACCGACGGCGATGGCCTGGTCACCGCGGCCGACACCCCCCACGTCGTCTTCACGAGCTACCAGAGCACCGCCGGGAACGCACCCGGCACGCTGCGCGTGCTGGACGGCGTGACCGGCGAGGCGACCGCCACCGTGACGTCGTTCGTCACCGCCACGGGCGCCACCGAACCCATCTTGGGACGCGGCGGTGTCGCGCTCGGCGACCTCGACGGCGTCCTCGGCGACGGACAGCCCGAGGTGTGCCTCTCCGGGTACCCTTCCGCGCTCGTGTGCTTCACCGCGACGCACGATGACGAGGGCGCGCCCACGCTGACGTACCGCTGGAGCGCCGAATGGCCGGCGAGCACCCCCGACGGCGCGACGCTCCAGTACGGCTACCCCGCGATCGCCGACTTCAACGGCGACGGGACCGCCGAGGTCGCCCTCGGCAACCACGTCTGGTCGGCGGACGGGGACCTCCTCTACGCGCCCGCCTACGACGCGCCGTGCCCGGCGCCCGGCCTGCCGGACGTGCACTGGGGTGGACCCGTTGGCGACTACGGCGTGAGCATTCCCTACGAGGTCGATGGCGATGCGGCGCTCGAGCTCGCCGTCGGTGGCGGCAGCTTCGACATCGACGCCGCGGGGTCTACCGGCGGGCTGGCCTGGTGCCAACGCTTCGCGGGGTACCCGGCCATCGCCGACGTCGATGGCGACGGTCGTCCGGACATGGCCGCCATGAACTACCACTTCCTGTTCATGACCGTGGCGGCGACGGGCTCCGTCACCGCAGGCTGGCCCGCCAGCGTCCTCACCTACGACAACAACCCGTCGGCGGGCCCCTCGTCGCCGCCCGTGTTCGCCGACATGGATGGTGATGGTCGACCCGAGCTGGCCATCACGGGCAAGCCCAGCGGCTCCACCGTCCCCGTGGTGGCGCTCTACGATCACGTCGCCAACGAGATCTTCCGCTGGGACGACCACGAAGGATGGGGCATGACAGGCTTCGACTTCGAGGGCGACGGCCTCACCGAGCTAATCGTCTCCGGCGGGGACGAGCTCTACGTGATCGGCCTCGTGGACGGCGCGTGGGTCAACCGCCTCGACGAGGCGACGACGGGCTGGGATCCGCGGCTTCATCAGGGCTACGGCCAGCGGAGCGCGAACGTGACGGTCGCGAACGTCGACGGCGTCGGCGGCGCCGAGCTCGTCGTCCCCAACGCCATCCCCGCGGGGCTGGACCCTGACGAGCCCGCGGTGCGCGGCATCGTGGTCCTCCGCTCCGGGAGTGACGCGTGGACGCCCGCGCGTCCGGTCTGGAACCAGCACGCCTACAGCATCACCAACGTCAACGACGATGCGACCATTCCTGCGTCGCCCGTGTCCAACACGAGCGTGTACAACACCTTCCGCGTCGCGGACAGCGCAGGTCTCCCCAGCGTCTACCAGCCGAACGTCGGCATCGCGGCGCCCGTCTTCGACCCCGCCGACTGCGACGCCGGCACGGTGACGCTCTACGTCGCGGTGAGCAACGGCGGCGCGAACGTCGCCACGAACGTCGAGGTTCGGGCGGTGAGCGACGCTGGCGCGACCGTCAGCGCCATGGTGCCGAGCCTCGCCGCTGGCGCCAGCACCTATGTCATTCTGACGATCGACGCGCTCACCTGGGGCAACGGTCTCAGCGTGGTCGTTGACCCGGACGACACCATCGCGGAGTGTGACGACGCGGCGGGGAACGTGAGCTTCGACATGGGCCCGTGGCCCTGCAGTGGCCGCTGACATGCGGGCGACGTGGCTCCTCCTGCTCACCGCCTGCGACGGTGGCACGACGAGCACTACCCAGGTCATCGCCGAGTGCCTCTGCGACGACGCCGCCCTGCCCACGCCGATGGAGGTCACGCCGGATCCGTCCTGTTGGGCGTCCGCGGGCGGCGGAGCGCTCGACCCCGAGGTGGCGTGGGCCTGGACGGGCAACGGGCACCCGCAGGATCAGGTCATGGTCACGCCCGTCGCCTCGCCCCTCGTCGATGACGACGGCGACGGCCTCGTGACGGACGCGGACGTGCCCCGGGTCGCGTTCACGTCCATGGCCTCCGACGCCAGCCTCTTCGGCGGCGCAGGCGCGCTCGTCGTCCTGCGCGGCGATACCGGCGAGGAAGAGCTGTTCCTGCCCGTCCTTCTAGGGACGGACGGCGCGCCGATCGATCGGCCCGCCGCGGCGGCCGGCGTCGCCATCGGAGACCTCGAAGGCGACGGTCACCCCGACCTGTGCGTCGTCGCGGTCGAGGCCGCCGTGATCTGTCTGGAGGGGGACGGCACGTTCAAGTGGAAGGGCGCCTACCACGGGCCGCTGCCAGCCGCCGAGTGGCAGGGCCACCAGGTGTACCCGGCCATCGCGGACATGGACGGCGACGGAGACGCCGAGGTCATCGTCGGCAACCACATCTTCGACAGCGACGGCACGCTGCAGGGGCTCGGCGCGCGTGGGTCGGGCCACTCCCACCCCAAGGGCGGCATGCCGGTGGTCATGGACATGGACGCCGACGGCTACCTCGACGTCGCGGTCGGGAACGCCGTCTACGACCGTTTTGGCGCCACGATCCGCGAGATGCCCGCCAACTTCCGCGATTCGCCCATCGGCGTGGCCGACCTCAACCTCGACGGCTCCCCGGAGATCGTGGCCACGAAGACCGGGTTCGTGGTCATCGAGGCCGACAGCTCGGTGAGCGTCAACTGGACGCACGACGGCGAGCAGACCCGCGCCGGCGCGCCCGTCATCGTGGACGTCGATGGCGACGGTGTTCCCGAGACCGGGGTGCCCGCAGGCGAGCGCTTCGTGCTCATGAACGCCGATGGCACCGTGCGCTGGGAGGTCCCGACGAACGACCCGTCCGACCAGACCGGCGCGAGCGCGACCGACCTCGACGGCGACGGGGTGCCCGAGCTCCTCTACGCCGACGAGGAGCGCTTCTACGTCCTGGATGGCCTCACCGGCGCGGATCGCCTGACGGATCTCGCGACGGACTTCGACCCCACGGATCACGCCTCCGGCACCTGGCACGAGTACCCGGTGCCGGTGGACCTCGACCGTGACGGCAGCCAGGAGATCCTCCTCGCCTCGAACCGCATCTTCGACGGCCATGCCGAAGGCGACTGGACGGGACTGCGCGCGATCCGCTCGGCCTCCCGCAGCTGGATGCCCGCGCGACCGGTGTGGAACCAGCACACCTACCACCTCGATCCCGTTCAGGACGACGGCAGCATCGCGCCCACGTTCGCGCCGAGTTTCCTGACCCACGACAGCTTTCATGCGACGGCGATGACCGACGGCCAGCGCGCCGATCTGTTCCTCGGCACCCCGACGACGTGCGAGCTCGCGTGCGACTACGCCGCCGCGGGCTACTTCGTCAGCGTGGGGAACGCCGGACTGGCCGCCGCGGGGGCCTTCTCGGTGACGGCGAGCATCGCCGGCGAGGCCGTGGCCACGCGCAGCCACGCTGGGCTCGCCAGCGGCGAGAGCGCCATCCTCGGCCCCTTCACCGTGCCCGTGGAGCCCTGGAGCGGCGAGCTCACCTTCACGATCGACGCCCCCGACGTCGCCCAGTGCGACCTCTCCAACGACACCGCGCTCGTCACGACCGACCCGTGCCCCTGACCCCGAACCCGGAGCTCCCCATGTCCAACCGCATCACCGTGACCACCACCGTCGCCGCGCCCGTCACCAAGGCGTGGGCCTGCTGGACCGAACCTGCCCACGTCGTCGGCTGGAACGCCGCCAGCGACGACTGGCACTGCCCGGCGGCGAAGAACGACCTCCGCGTCGGCGGGCGCTTCGCGTTCACGATGGCGGCGCGCGACGGCAGCTTCAGCTTTGACTTCGAGGGCACCTACACGTCCGTGACCCCGAACACCCACCTGGCCTACGTCATGGACGACGGCCGCAAGGTCGAGGTCGACTTCGCCGCCGAGGGCGAGGCGACCCGCGTGACCGAGGTCTTCGACCCCGAGAACGTCCACCCGGCCGAGATGCAGCAAGCCGGATGGCAGGCGATCCTCGACAACTACGCGCGCTGGGTCGCCGCGCACTGAAGCGCCGCGACGCCCCTCCGCGTACTCAAGGTGCCGCGACCGCCGCGGCCTTCGGACGGTACACGGGGATTGAGCGCGTGCTGGTGACGCCCTCGCTGTCTCGTGCCAGAATCACGATGATGTTGGAGCCCTCGGCCAGCGGCGCCGACGTCGTGAACGGCACCTGGACATTGCCGGCGCCTCCCTCGTAGGCGATCTTCTGGTCACCGACGTAGACGATGACGTCCTGCACGCCCTTGTCGTCGGACACTACGCCCGACACGGTGACGGCCTCGTCCGTGACCGTGACGGACGGTGTGCGGCTCACCGCGATGCGCGGTGGCCGACGTCCCCCCGACGCCAGAGGCTTGCCGATGGGGAGCTCCAGCTTCGTCGAGACGTCGAACCAGTCGTAGAAGCCGCCCTTCTCCACCGCGCCATAGTCGAAGCGGTCCTCGTCGTAGCCGCGGAGCTCAAGCTTCACGATGCCACCCTCGGGCGCCTCCGTCACCTTGAACCGTAGGACGTCCCGGGCCTTCGCGCCGGCCGCGAGGGTCGTGAAACGGGCCTCCCCCTTGGAGAGCACCACGGCCTTCCGCATGTCCGGATCCTTCTTGACGAGGAACCGCGCTACGCTCCCGTTGCCCTCGCCCTGGTTCTCGACCTCGAGCGCGACGTCGATGGTCTCGCCCACCTGAAGAATCCCGTCGCCGTTCCCGCCCTCGACGTCAGAGAGCGTCCAGTCGAACCCGTACGCGGGGAGCGGCACACCTCGCGTGGCCACGGGTGCGTCCAGACTGCCCAGCACGTGTCGCGCGTCGTCCTGAAGCGTGAGTCGGACCGACGAGGCCTCCGTCGGGTAGCCGTCCGCGAGGCGCACCTTCACGGTGAACCGCCCGGTCGCGCCGGGCGCGAGTCGCCCGATGGCGAACTCCTCGCCGTCCAGAGCCGGATTGTCGCCCTTGGAGGTCGCGACCACACGGCAGACGGGAACCGCGCCGCGGTTCGTCACCTCGAGGGTGACCTCTTCCAGCACGCCCGCATCCAGCACGCCATCCGCGCCGAGGACGAGGCGGCTCTCGAGGTTCGGAGCCTCGACCGTGGCACAGGCTGACCAATCGATGCCCACCTGCGGGTCCGTCATCGCGGTACGGATGCGCTCATCCTCCGCACGCGCGCGCGAGGCGACCACCGGGCCGGCCGCACGGAGCACGTCCTCACGGCGGCTCCCCTTCGCCGCGGCCAGCAGGTCCCGGGCGAACATCACCTCGGCGTCCTTCGTCACGTCGGCGCGCTCCACGCGGCGCTCGCCCTCTTCCCGCACGAAGAGGTACCGCAGCGCGTGCGTGGCTGGCGGGTCGCCTGTCTCGGTGGAGTTGAAGTGCCCCTCAAGGTCCGCCTCGCGCTGCAGACGATCCCGCGCGAAGAAGCCGACGCGCGGGCCGCTCATCGCCTTCTTCTCGACGCCGAGCTCCTCGTAGGTGAACTCCTTAGGCGGCCGGACGACGGCGCGCTGCAGCTCGATGTCCGGCGCGATGCCGACGCCCTGGATGCTGTGGTCGCCGGGCGTGTAGTACTTCGCGATGGTGAGCTTCAGGCGGCTCGTGTCCGCGAACGAGTAGAGGTTCTGGACGGAGCCCTTGCCGAAGGTTCGTTCGCCCACGATGACGGCGCGGCCGGTGTTCTTCAGCGCCCCTGCGACGATCTCGGAGGCGCTGGCGCTGTTGCCCGTGGTCAGCACGGCCACAGGAATGTCGCCGAGCTCGTTGCCGGCGGTGGCGTTCTTGACGTCACCGCCGCGGCCGTCCCGCCCCCGCGTGCTGACGATCGGCCCCTCGGCGATGAAGCGATCCACGACCGCCACCGCCTGATGGAGGTACCCGCCGGGGTTGTCGCGCAGGTCGAGCACCAGCCCCTTGAGCGGCCCCTTGGCCTGATTCCTGAGGTCCGCCAGCGCGGCGTCGAGCTGCACCTCGACGCGCTCGTGAAACTGCCCGAGCCGCACGTACGCGACGTTGCCAGGCAGCAGGCGTCCCCACACCTCGTTCTGGTTGATGCGCGCGCGGGTCACCGTGAAGTCGCGCGGCGCAGCGAGCCCCTCGCGCTCGATGGTCAGCGTGACCTGGGTGCCCGGCTGCCCGCGCATCTTGCGCACGGCCTCGTCGAGGTCCATGTTGAGGGTGCCCTCGCCGTCGATCTGGACGATGCGATCCTCCGGGAGGATGCCCGCCTTCCATGCGGGGGTGTCCTCGAGGGGCATCTCGACCTTCAGGCGGCGCTGCTCGTCGAGCGCGACCTGAAGGCCGAGGCCGCCGAACGCCCCCTCGTTGTCCTCCTGCATGCGCTTGCTCAACTCCGGCGCGAGGAACACGGAGTGAGGATCGAGCGTGCCGAGGATGCCGTTGATGAGGGCGACCTCGACCGTCGGACGCTCGATGCTCGCCGGCAGGTTGGTGTCGAGGATCGACGCGACGCGACGCAGCTCGTCGACCAGGTCCCCGATCGTGCCGAGGTCGCGCACCACCAGGGTGTCCGCGTGGGCGCCCACGGCCACGCGCAGGCGGTGCGTGGACGCGTCGTAGCGCAGGAGCGCCTCGGGGATCTGACGCTCGACCGCGTCCAGCGCGCCCCCGAAGGCCTTGTCCAGATCGAGGCGGCGAGGATCGACGTACTGGTTGTGGATGTAGTCGGCCGTACCCTGAAGGTTGCGCAGCGCGGTGAGGTCGTAGCCGCGACCGAAGGCCATCAGCACCGGGTCGAGACTGAAGAACGGCGCGCTCACGCGCTCGTCCCCCATGGACGCCACGGTCGCGCCCGCCGACGACGCGAGGTGATACGCCGCCAGCACGGCGCCCGCGAGCAACCCCATCGCAGCGGCGTGGCGGAAGGGGCGGGCAGGGCTCGACATCAGCGACTCCGTCTGTCGGCAATCTAGCCCCGGCCACCCGTGCCGCAACCGCAGGGTCGGCGCCGTGACGGGTCGCGACGAACGACGACAACGGGTTACCCGCGGCGCGTCTCGGAGGCAGCGGTGGCATTCGACGTGATCGGCGTGGTGGGGACGGGGACGATGGGCCAGGGCATCGCGCACGTGTGCGCGCTCGCGGGCCAGACCGTGCGGATGCTCGACGCGGACGCCGGGCGCGTGGACGCCGCCATCGCCCGCATCCGCGGCAACCTCGACAAGGGCGTCGAGAAGGGCAAGGTGACGGTCGAGGCGCGCGACGCCGCCATGGCGAGGCTCTCGGGCGTATCCTCCGTCGACGGCCTCGCGGGCTGCGACCTCGTCGTGGAGGCCATCCCCGAGAAGCTCGCGCTGAAGCAGGAGCTGTTCGCCGCGCTCGGCAAGGTCGTCCCGGGTGCGGTGCTCGCCACGAACACCTCGAGCCTCTCCGTGGCCGCGATCGCCACCGCGGCGCCGGATCCCTCGCGCGTCATCGGCACGCACTTCTTCAACCCCGTCCACATCATGAAGCTGCTCGAGCTCGTCGTGCACGAAGGCACCTCCCCGCAGGTGCTCGCCGACGTGAAGGCCTGGGGCGCGGGCATCGGCAAGGAGTGCATCGTCGTGCGGGACTTCCCGGGCTTCGCCACCTCGCGACTCGGCGTCTGCATCGGCATGGAGGCCATCCGCATGGTCGAGCAGGACGTGGCCTCCGCGGAGGACATCGACAAGGCCATGGTCCTCGGGTACGGCTTCCCGGTCGGGCCGCTGCGCCTCTCCGACATGGTCGGCCTCGATGTGCGCCTCGCCATCGGCGAGTACCTGGCCGGCGCCCTCGGCAACTCCGCGTTCGAGCCGCCAGCGCTCATGCGCCGCATGGTGGCCGAGGGCAAGCTCGGCCAGAAGGCCGGCGAGGGCTTCTACCGCTGGGAGAAGTGACCCTTCGGTTCGTTCAGGCCCGGTAGTGCTCGACGATCCGCGCCCAGATCGCCTCGCGCGGCGCGCGCACGGCGCGAACCTCGAGCTGGGTGTGGTCGGCGACCTCCTGCAAGGCGCCCGGCTTCGAGGGATCGACGATGGCCAGCACGAGGCAACCGTCCTCGAGCGCGATCGGGATGCAGTGGTGACGCTCGACCAGGTCGCGGGGCACCCGGTTGAGCACGTCGTCGCGGATGCGCCAGCGCAGGAGGTCGAACCGCGGCGCCTGACCGCCGAGCTCCGCCTGTGTCCCCTCGCCGCTGCTGCCGCCGAAGGCGCCATCGTCGCCGAGGCTCCCGGCCGACGGCTCCTCGCCGAAGTCGGCGAAGTCCTCGAAGCCGTCGAACTCCCGGGGTCCACGGTCCGCCGCGGATCGCGGCGGTGTCCAGCTCCCCGCGGCGGGGCCGCGCGGCGGCGGCTTCACCCCGCGCTGCAGGGGCTCGGGCCGCACGGCGAGGCTGCCCTCGCCGCGGAGGTGCCGCACCAGCGCGGCGGAGCGTTCGTCGTCGTGCGCGTTCATTCCTCGCCTCCGAAGTCGTCGCGCACGGTGCGCAGGAGCGGGCTGTCGTAGAGGTCCCCCGGCGAAACGACCCTCTCGGCCGGGTTCGGCGCGCGACCCTTGAAGCGCTGCGCGATGAGGCGCTTCACCTCGGGTCGGGACAGGTCGTAGCTCGCCAGCGCCCGCGGCGTGACGAGGTCGATGCCCAGCGCCTCGTGGTAGACCTTCCACACGAGCTCCGAGCAGTAGAGCGTCGCGTCGCTCCACTCGAAGCGCAGGTCGTAGTGCTTCCCCAGCCACGGACGGCCGACGGCGACCATGCGCGTCAGGTCGTCGCTGGAGAGCTCCCGGTCGCGAAGGCGCTTGATGACGACCTTGCCACCCACGCCGTGCGCGACCCACTGCCCCCACGGGATGCTCCGCACGGGCTCGACGGCCTCGAACACCATGAGCGTCCCGTCCACCTGATGAACGAGGCCGACGTGACCGAAGCGCGAGTTCGTCGCGGCGCGGACGGCGACGGCCTGGCCGGAATCGCTCTCCTGGAACACGATGTCGCCGGGGAGGGGCTGCTCACCGAGGTTGACCGCGACGACGGCCTGCGCCGCATCGCCCGCGTGCGCCGCGTAGCGTGCGCCGAGCCGCGCGTAGGGTCGCGACGCGGGCACGAAGGCCCACACGGCGAAGGTGCCCGCCGCGAGGAACACGCCCGCGACGAGCGTGCGGCCGATCCACCTTCCCACACCCATCAGACGGCCTCGATCAGGGTCGCTACGCCCTGGCCGACGCCGACGCACAGCGTCGCGACACCATACCGCTTTCCGCGCGCGCGCAGGCTGCGCGCGAGGTGCCCGACGATGCGCGCGCCGCTGCAGCCGAGGGGGTGCCCGATGGCGATGGCGCCGCCGTCGACGTTCACAAGGGCGAGGTCCAGGCCGAGCTGTCGAACCACGGCGAGGGACTGCGCGGCGAAGGCCTCGTTGAGCTCCCAGAGGTCGATGTCGGAGACGGTGAGCCCCGCGCGCGCGAGCAGCTTCTGCACGGCGGGCACAGGGCCGATGCCCATCACGCGGGGATCGACCCCCGCGCTCGCGCTCGCCACCACGCGGGCGAGCGGGTCGAGGCCGAGCTTCTGCGCGGTGGCGGGGTCGGCCACGAACATCGCGGCGGCGCCGTCGTTGAGGGACGAGCTGTTGCCCGCGGTGACGCTGCCGTCCTTGCGGAACGCGGGCTTGAGCTTCGCGAGGGCCTCGACCGTGCTGTCCGCGCGGGGCTGCTCGTCACGGGCGAGCGGCTCCTGCTTCGCGCGAGGCACCGCGACGAGCTCGTCGCCGAGGTCGGCGGCCGCGGCGCGGCGGTGGCTCTCCACCGCGAAGGCGTCCTGATCGGCGCGCGAGATGCCCATGCGCTCGACGAGGTTCTCGGCGGTCTCGCCCATCTGCTCCAGCGGAAAGAGCGCCTCCATCCTGGGGTTCGGGTAGCGCCAGCCGAGGGAGGTGTCGAAGGCCGTGTAGCCGCCGATCTTCGGCGGGGTGCGCGGCAAGGAGAAGGGCGCCCGGGACATGCTCTCGACGCCCCCGGCGAGCACCAGCGTGGCGTCCCCGCAGCGCACCATTCGGGCCGCCAGGTTCACGGCCTCGAGACCCGACGCGCAGAGTCGGTTCACCGTGACGCCCGGCACGCTCTGGGGGAGCCCCGCCAGCAGGCTCGCCATGCGGGCCACGTTGCGGTTGTCCTCGCCGGCTTGGTTGGCGCAGCCGAGGATGACCTCGTCGATGACGGCACCCTCGACGCCGGTGCGCGCGACGACCTCGCGGATCACCAGCGCGGCGAGGTCGTCGGGACGCACCTCCGCGAGCGCGCCGCCGAAGCGGCCGATGGGGGTGCGGACGGGCGAGCAGATCACGGGGAGGGACACGAAGGCTCCGAGGTGTCTCCGCCTTAACGCGCGGGCGACCTCAGGCGCGCGTGCAGGACCGCGACGCCCAGGGTCCCCCACCCCAGCCCCGCGAGCACGTCCGCCACCCAGTGCTGCTTGAGGAGGAGCACGCTCGCCGCGATGCAAATCGCCATCACGGCGACGCCTCGCCAGCAGCGGGCGCCCGCCGCGCGGAGCGCCGCCGCGCAGATCACGCTGTTCGCGACGTGCAGGCTGGGCAGGGTGTTCGTCGGCGGGTCGAAGCGCTGCAACAGCAGCACACCCGTGTGGGAGAGGCTCAGCGACGGGTCGACCTGCGGCCGGGGGTACGCGGCCGGCCACAGGGCGAACACGGGCCACGCGCACACGGACACGAGGACCAGCGCGAGGAGCGTCGCGCGGAACACCCGCTCGGCGCGAACGTGAAGACCGACGAGCACGAACGCGGAGAAGTAGAAGCCCAGGTACACCCAGACCACGTGCGGCGAGAACGGGATCCGCGCGTCGAGCGCGAGCACCCAGGGCGGCGTGGTCGCCGCCTCCGCGCTCCGCCACCCCAGCAGGTTGTAGCCCAACAGGATGCACGCCAGCGCTGCGAGCCCCTCCGTGGCGCGTCGGCGCGCCGACAGGAGAGGCTCCGTCAGGGCTCGCCCCGACGCGCGGTCGCGACCTTC
>JACCDX011295129.1_pt1 | contig 16339 bp, 13 predicted proteins | sample 7449681 | NCBI WGS metagenome assembly JACCDX01 (sample SAMN15323450, study PRJNA562643) | freshwater metagenome | isolation source: river surface water | place: USA:Blue River Watershed | collected 2017-08-18 | reverse complement strand
TTTCCGCAGTCGAGAACAACACCGATTTCTTTCATTGTTCCGAACTCTTTTTGGTAGCGCTCGATGTATTTTGGAAAGACGTCCAAAGTGTCTTCGCTGCCTTTTCCAGTTGGAAAAACACCCTTTTCGATGATTCGACGAATACGCTGAATTTCCTCGCCAAAAATAGTTCCCTTTCCCACACTGATCTTAAATCCATTGTAATCAGGAGGATTGTGACTGCCGGTGATCATGATCGCGCCATCAACTGGAAACTCAAAAGTTGTGAAGTAAGAGACTGGCGAAGTCACCAATCCGATATAAAGAACTTTCACTCCCGAGTCTTGCAAGCCGCGAGACAGTGAAGTCTTGATTTCTTGTGCCGACAGGCGAGCGTCGTGTCCGAGAGTGATCGTGATGTCCGATTTTCCTGATTTCTCCAAAAAATATTGGGCGTATGCTCGACCTAAAAGGTAGGCAAAATCTTTGTCGAACTCTTTGTTGTAGACACCACGGATATCGTACTCGCGGAAAATGACATTTTGATACATGTTCTATCCTTTGCTGTGGGCGAGTTTCGCGCCCCATTTAAGGGCCGCAATCATCGACCCTGGATTGGCCTTGTTTTTTCCAAAGAGATCTTTGGCCGTCCCGTGATCCACTGAGCTTCGCTTGATCGGCAAGCCCAAAGTCAAATGGACGCCGGCATCGAAACCATGAGCCATTTTGAAGGGGATCAATCCCTGATCATGGTAAAGCGCCACGAAGACAGAATATTTTTTCCAGTTCTCTCTCAAAAAAGCAACATCTGGGACGAGGGGTCCCACGACAGGAAAGTTGCGTTTTGATTTTTGAATCAAAGGACGCAGGACCGCATCGTCAAAATTTCCAATCAGCCCTTTGTCTCCTGCGTGAGGATTCAGCCCCAGCAGGGCCAAAGGCTTCTTTTTCATGGCTCCAGTCAAAACAGAGCGAGCTTGTTGAGCGGTTTCGAGAGCTTCCTGAAGCAAATCTTGAGAAAGCGACTTCTCAACTTGAGCAAGAGGAATATGTCCCGAAACGAGCAGCACATTGAAGTGGGGACCCATGAAACTCATAAAGGCCGTTTTTTTTCGGGAGACTCGTTTCAATATATCAGTGTGTCCCAGGTCAGCGAGGCCAGCACTGCGAATTTCTTGCTTTGACAAGGGGGCCGTTGCCATCGAATGCAAATCTCCAGCAAGACAGGCCCGAGCGCACTCTTCAACCCAAAGAGCTGGAGAATCCGAGCTGACGATTTCAATCAAGTCTATTGAATGCGCAGGAAGCGAGAGAGCATCTTCCAAGCTGGGAACGACAATTCGACGAAACCCTGGCAATTGAAAGCCGCTGGATTTGTCAGAGTGGTAAAGAATAAACTGAGTTCGGCTCTGGGGTCCCAAGGCCTTGAGGGCCTTCAAGGAAACTTCGAGACCGATGCCATCGACATCGCCCGAAGTGATGGCCACTCGTTTGATTGAGCTCACTGATTGATCCGAACAAAAGATTCTTCGCGCTTTCCCTCGAGCCAGTTTTTGAAATGCTTTTGGAATGAACGCTCAAACAATTGTGATCGGATTTTTTCTCTTTCGCGTTCTAACTTGGGATCGGCAGTCACTTTTTTGTGAAGGACTTTGAATATGTGCAAACCATCTTTGGCTTGCACAATGTCTGAAACGTCCCCAGCGCCCAAAGCCTGAAGGGCTTTTTCAGTGTCAGGGCTGAACTCTCCGGCTTTGAACGTTCCGAGCACTCCGCCATTCGAAAAGTTCGGATCTTCACTGGTTTGCTCGGCGATGGATTCGAAACTCGCGCCATCACGAATCTTCTTGAGAGCGGCCTGAGCTCTGTCTATTGCAGCAGGCATTCCACCCGACTTTCGGGGGTTGATCAGAATGTGAGCCAGAGTGTACTCATAGATGGCTCCGCTGGAACCTGGATTGGATTGAGAATACTGAGCCATCACATCTTCGTCGGAAACGCGAATCTTTGAGGAAATCTCCTGTTCAATGAGAGACTGGCGCTCAATTCGAGTTTTGACGAAAGACTGATAATCGCTGGGCGACATTCCCTGTGCTTTGATGGCACTCATCAGATCATTTCGTGTGACGCCGTTCTTTTTGGCTATTTCGCGAATCTCTTGTTCGACCTTCTCAATGGTGACGGAAAGATTTTGTCGTTTGATCTCCGAATCCAACAATCGCTCATAAATGAGGTATTCCAGTTGCGCCTTTTGATTGCCCTTCAGAGATTCGGGTCTTTGTCCGAACAACAACAGGTCATCGATCATGGTTCCTTTGTCGACCTTCTTCGAGAACTCTTTCAGATCCGACAGAGTGACAATTTCATTGTTCACAACGGCGACGACCCGATCGACAACTTCAGCCGAACTCACCGAAGCGAAAAGAAGCAAAGAAAGAAAAAGACTCTTCATCATTTTTGACCCCTTGTTTCGACGGAAACAGCGCCGATCAATTCATTGTCACGCAAAACTCGGCTGGACCTGATTTGTTTGTCCAACCAACCAGCAAACTCGGCCTGTTCTTTTTGTCCCATCAGAGTTTGCACGATCTCATCGCGAACCTCGTCAAGAGTTGCAAAGCCAGGCCCTGCCTTTCTTTCTACTTTAAAGATGTGAAAGCCGTAAGAGCTTTCCAGCACCTGACTCATGCCGCCAATTGGAAGCGTAAAGGCTTTATCAAAAATGTCGACCGAGCCTTTTTCCACCCAACCAACAAGGCCTCCTGCTTTGGCCTCTGGAGCCACGGAATATTTTTTTGCGAGCTCGACGAAATCTTTCTTTTTGAGTTCGTCACGAACGCTTTGTGCTTTGGAAAGTTCATCCAGAATGATTTGTCGAAGATAAATCCGCTCTTTTCTTCTGTAGAGCTCTTTATTGGAGTCGTAGTACTTCTGAATTTCAGTGGGAGCGGGAGGCTGGATGCCTCCAGAAATTTTTTTGAAGACTTTGCGAGCCAACAAAGTTTGCTTCAATTCTTCTTTCCAGTCCGACATGGAAAGGTTTTCTTCGGCGAGGGTCCTTCGAAAGGAAAGGTCATCTGGGTAAGAAGCTCGGAACTGATTGATTTCTTTTTCCAGCTCAGTGTCGTCGATGGAAATATCAGCTTTTTTTGCGTAGTCTTCAGTGAGCGCTTGTAGAATGAAGGAGCGAATCACTTCTTCTTTGGCTCTTTTCACATTGTTGGGATCTTTTGCTGAAAGAGCATCGAAATTCTTGAGTCGACGAGCCAGCCGGTCGGCAAACTCTTTCGTGGACATCGTGTGGCTGTTCACTTGCACGACGGGCTTGGCTGCAACTCGGGAGGCCCCCAAATCACAGCCGGCCATCAGAATACAGATCCCCAAATGAAAAAGCCCCGTGAGAGCGGGGCTTTTGAAAAACAATTTCAAAAAAACTCCTAATCGATCAACTTTTTGTTGGTCTGGATTTTATAACCCTTTTTCATTTTCTCGAAATAATCATTAAACACATCTCGGCGCTTTTCATCAAACACTGCGGCGCGAATCGCCCGTTTGTTTGCATTTTCATAAGCTCTGCGGCCAGTCACTTTGATAATGTGGAAACCAAATTGCGTTTCAACAAGATTAGAGATTTCTCCAATATTCATTTTCAAAACTGTCTCGTAGTAAGAGGGAACCCAAGTCACTCGATTGCCCCAACCGACATCGCCACCCACTTGTTTGCTCAAAGGGTCGTCAGAATAAAGCTTCACGAGCTCTTCAAAGTTGCGCTTGCTCTTTTTCACTTCTTCCATGATCTCAGCGGCTCGTTTTTTAGCTTCGGCTCTTTGTTCAGGAGTCGCTCCCGGCTTTACCTCAATCAAGATATGTGAAGTTCGGATTTCGGGATTCTTTTTGTAATAGGCTTCCATTTCCTTTTCGGAAACGTTGATTTTCTGAACGCGCTCACCCAGGTCTTTTTCGAGCAAGGCCTTGTACAGCTCTTGGCGCATTCTTTCTTGAACCAGGGGATCGTTTTGCAGTTTGCGCTTTTCAGCCTCTTGCAAACCCATTTCGTAACGAATCAAATCTTCCAGAAAAAGTTCGCGAGTCGGAGGATTGAGAGTTTGGTTTTTAACTTCAGTGTATTTTTTATTGAACTCATCCAATGTGATGGTTTTATTTCCGACCACGGCCACTGGCGCATCTTTGGATTGAGCATTTGCAATTGGAAGCAGCAAATGGGCGCACAAAAAGCACGCAAGAACTTGGAAATGCTTCATATTTTGACATCCTTGTTGAGATATGAATCCTCATTTAAGGCTAACTGAGACGAGGGGGGGCCGCAATTTTTTTAAGCGCCTCGGCCTGCGCATTGCGCAGAGCGTCTGCGAGCTGGTTGGCGAGCTCCGGAGAGCGAGGATCTTGGTCTTTGGTGATGGGTCCAATGGGTCCGGACCAAACAATCTGAATTCGAGCAAAAGGCTTCGGCAAATAGGCTTTGTTCCAGGCTTTTTCGAAAACCCATTTGCTATCGCAGGCGACTCCTGCCACGTAAATTGGAACTCCCATCAATCGACTGACTTCGAAAACGCCGGGCTTGACCTGATAAATGGGACCCTTCGGACCATCGACAGCGAAGCTGGTATTGTGCTTTTTATCTTTCACCAGTCGGATCAGTCCCTTGAGTGCATTGACTCCGCCGCGAGTGGAAGAGCCTCGCGAAGTATTGCCCCCTAATAGATGAATGATCGTATTCATCATTTCTCCATCTTTACTCGTGGAGGCGATGGTGGCGATTCGATAGGGGCCAATCCTGTTGATCAATCCCAACTCATCTCCATGCCAATGAGCGAAGATAACAGGCTCCTGATTTTTAAAAGAAGAAATGAGGGACTCGGGCTCCTCGACTTTGACTCTCCAAGTGAGAATCAAAGTGCGAATGAGGAGCCAAGCAATAAAACCGAGAATGTATTTTCGAATCAAAAAGCCAATCAATGATGAAGTGCCTTTTTAAACTCTTCAGTGAGCTTTGGAACAACTTCGAAAGCATCGCCGACGATTCCGTAGGTGGCCTTTTGGAAAATAGGAGCGTTCGGATCATTGTTGATCGCAACGATGACTTTGGCGCCGGACATTCCTGCCAAATGCTGAATCGCACCCGAAATTCCAACGGCAATGTAAAGAGAAGGAGCAACAGTTTTCCCCGTCTGCCCGACTTGCATTTCATGAGAAACCCAACCGGCATCCACAACAGCGCGTGAAGCACCCACAGTGGCGCCCAAAGTGTCAGCCAGATCGGTCAACATTTTAAAGTTTGCCGCTTCCTTCAATCCACGCCCGCCGGAAACGATGACATTCGCTTCAGTCAGATCCAATTTCTCCGAAGTTCCTTTGACGATTTCTTTGATCAAAGTTTTCAAATCGGGCTTGGAGAAGCTGTGCTCTTTCATGTTGGCACTGGCTCCAGCTTGAGGCGGATCGATTGGCAGTTGGTTGGCCCGCATCAAGACGAATTTCACTGGGCTGTTTTCAAATCCCATTTTAGCGAAAGCTTTTCCTGAGTAAACAGGTTTGCGAACGGTGAGATCATCGCCAGAAATCTGCAACTCTGTGCAGTCGCTCAAGACACCCGAATCCAGGCGAGCAGCCACTCTCGGGAACAAATCTCGTCCCAAAGAGCTGGCCGATGCCAGAACAATCGTCGGCTGAATTTCTGCGATCATTTTTGCCATCATGTCAGTGAACAACTCGGGGTTGTACTGATCAAAGGCCGCGTCTTTTAACATATGAACTTCAGAGGCGCCGTAAGCGGCCACATCATTTGCGAGCTGAGGCGCTTGAGAGCCGCCAATCAGAGCTGCAACAGTTTGACCGGAGCGCTTGGCTGCCGTCAAAAGCTCCTGAGCGCTGCGCTTGATTTTTCCATTTGAAGACTCAACAAAAACGAGAATTTTTCCCATGATCGGTTCCTTTACAAAACTTTGGCTTCGTCACGAAGCGATTTCACCAGAGCCGCGACTTGCGCCGAAGCATCTCCAGACAGCATTTTCACTGGTGGCTTTTCAGGAGGAAGTTCCATCGACAGGACTTTTGTTTTATTTGTCGCGCCTGTGTTCAAACCCGCCAGATCAAGTTCTTTGATTGTTTTTTTCTTGGCTTTCATAATTCCTGGCAAGCTAGCGTATCGAGGCATATTGAGCCCTTTGTTCGCGGCCACCACGGCAGGAGCGAGCATCTGAACGACTTCTTTAGCCCCACCTTCCACATCTCTTTCCACAATCACATTTTCAGCCGTCATGGAAAACTTGGAGACAACGGTGGTGTGAGGGATTTTCAAAAACTCGGCAACCATTTGGCTGACAGAGGCTGCGTTGTCGTCGATGGCCACTTTACCAGTGAAAACAACCTTACCGCCGCCCTCTTGTTGAATGACAGAGGCCAGGGCTTTCGCAGTTTGGAAAGGGTCGAGATTTTCAGGAGCATCGACCGCGATGGCCTCGTCGGCGCCCATCGCCAAAGCTGTTCTCAAGGAATCAACGGTTCTTTTTTTAGGTCCGACGCTGATCAACCAGACCTGAGATCCTGGATTGGCATCTCGAAGCTTGATGCTTTCTTCAACAGCATATTCATCATACGGGTTCATCACCCACTTGACACCAGTCGTATCAATCGATTGAGAGTCGGATCCAATCTTGATTTTTGTCTCCGTGTCGGGGACCTGCTTAATGCACACAAAGATTTTCATTTTTACCTCGCTTAAACCATCGCAATATCTGCCAAAATCACACACCAGGCAAAGCTTTCTTAGGGCCAGTAACATGATGCTCCGACTAGACAAAAAAGCCCGGTGGGTCTAAAAAGAAAGAGTTCGAAAACTCACAATCAGAGAACTCAAGGATAATCACATGCAAGCGATAGCTTCACGACCTTTCTTTCTCACCAGCATTGGTAAGAAATATCTTATGGGCTTTACAGGTCTTATTTGGGCCGGTTTTGTCCTGACTCACATGGCGGCCAATATGCTGATCTTGGTCAGCCCCGACTTGTACAATAAATACGGCCACGGTTTGGTCACGAGCGGTATTTTGATACCAGCCGAAATCGTTTTGGTTTCCGCTCTGGTCATCCATGTTGTCATGGCCATTTGGCTGACCATGGAAAACCGCGCGGCTCGAGGCTCTCAGCGCTATGCCGTCTGTGCCAAGGGTGAAAAAGGTGGAAATTTAGCGTCGCGAACGATGGCGATCCAGGGCAGCGTCATTCTGGCCTTTATCATTCTTCACCTGATCACTTTCAAATACGGCGCTCACTACGAAACCACGGTGAACGGAGTGGTGATGAGAGATCTGCACCGCTTGGTCATCGAAGTCTTTCAACAGCCCGGCTATGTGGCATGGTATGTGATCAGCTTGATCTTGTTGGGATTTCACTTGCGCCATGGCGTGGGATCAATTTTCCAAAGCTTCGGATTTAAAAATGATTTTTATGCACCGAAAATCAAAGCCCTCAGCATTGCTTATGCAGTGATCGTGGCGCTTGGATTTCTTTCTCAACCCATCTATGTCTTCTTCATCGCGGGATAAGTAAAATATGGCAACACTCGACGGAAAAATACCATCAGGTCCAATCGATAAAAAATGGGATGATCACAAGTTTCACATGAAACTGGTCAATCCCGCCAACAAACGAAAGCACTCGGTGATTGTTGTGGGCACGGGTTTGGCGGGCGCCAGCGCGGCTGCCTCCCTGGGAGAGCTGGGCTACAAAGTCAAAGCTTTCTGCACTCACGAAAGTCCTCGCCGAGCGCACTCGGTCGCCGCTCAGGGTGGAATCAACGCCGCCAAGAATTACAAAAATGATGGCGATAGCATCTATCGTTTATTTTATGACACCGTGAAGGGCGGAGATTTCCGCGCTCGCGAAGCCAATGTTTATCGCTTGGCCCAAGTTTCAACCAACATCATCGATCAATGTGTCGCTCAGGGAGTGCCCTTTGCTCGTGAATACGGCGGCCTCCTTTCCAATCGAAGCTTCGGGGGAGCCCAAGTTTCCCGTACTTTCTATGCTCGCGGTCAAACTGGACAGCAGCTTTTGGTCGGCGCTTATCAGGCGATGATGAGACAAGTGGAGAGCAAGCAAGTTGAACTCTACAACCGAAGAGAAATGCTCGATCTCGTTATCGTTGACGGCAAAGCTCGTGGAATTGTCGTGCGCAATTTGCAAACCGGCGCCATTGAATCCTACGAAGCAGATGCCGTGGTTGTTGCAACTGGCGGCTATTCGAACGTGTTCTTCCTTTCGACAAACGCGATGAACTCGGCGGTGACAGCGGCTTGGAAAGCTCACAAGCGTGGAGCTTACTTTGCAAATCCTTGCTTTACACAGATTCACCCGACTTGCATTCCCGTCTCTGGAGAGTTGCAGTCGAAATTGACTTTGATGTCCGAATCATTGCGCAATGATGGTCGAGTTTGGGTGCCGAAAACAAAAGGTGACAAACGTCCACCGGCAGAAATTCCAGAAGATGAACGCGATTACTACTTGGAAAGAATTTATCCAAGTTTCGGAAACCTCGCACCTCGTGATGTGGCCTCTCGCCAAGCCAAGTTCCGCGTTGACGAAGGCTATGGTGTCGGACCAACAGGTGTCGCCGTTTATTTGGATTTCAAAGATGCGATTGCTCGCCTGGGTGAAAAAGCAGTTTCTGAAAGATACGGAAATCTTTTTGAAATGTATGAGAAAATCACTGGCGATAATCCTTACAAGACTCCAATGCGCATTTACCCAGCTCCGCACTACACCATGGGCGGACTGTGGGTGGATTACAATTTGATGTCTTCGATTCCTGGATTGTTTGTGGCCGGAGAAGCCAACTTCTCGGATCACGGGGCGAACCGCTTGGGAGCCTCAGCTCTGATGCAAGGTTTGGCTGATGGGTATTTTGTCCTGCCATACACAATTGGAAATTATATCGCCGGAACGAAGTTCGACAAAGTGGCGACGACTCATGATGCATTTAAGGCAGCAGAAGACAATGTGCGAACAACAATCTCCAAACTGATGTCCGTCAAAGGCAATCGCACAGTCGACAGCATTCACAAAGAGCTCGGTCGAATCATGTGGGACAACTGTGGAATGTCTCGAAATGCAGAGGGCTTGAAGAAAGCTCTTCAGCAGATTCCGAAGCTTCGCGAAGAATTCTGGAGCAATGTTAAAATTCCAGGCGAAATCAATGAGACTAACCAAGAGTTGGAAAAGGCTATGAAAGTTGCTGACTTCTTGGAGTTGGGCGAACTGATGTGCTTGGATGCTTTGGAACGAAATGAATCTTGTGGTGGACACTTCCGTGAAGAGTATCAAGCCGATGGCGAAGCCAAGCGAGATGATGAGAATTTCGCTTACGTGGCGGCTTGGGAGTTTCAAGGCGTTGGCCAGAAGCACTCTCTCCACAAGGAAGAGCTGAAGTTTGAAAATGTGAAACTTGCAACCCGCTCGTATAAATAGAGGTAAAAAATGGGAAGCGGATCTGGAAAAATGCTGAATTTGAAATTAAAAGTGTGGCGCCAAAAATCATCCAAAGATGAAGGTCGCTTTGTGGAAGTCTCTGCGGAAAACATCTCTGAAGACTCTTCTTTCTTGGAGATGTTGGATCAGGTCAACGAAAAGCTGATTCTCAAAGGCGATGAGCCCATCGTGTTTGACCATGATTGCCGCGAAGGAATTTGCGGAAGTTGCGGCTTCATGATCAATGGTCAAGCTCATGGTCCTCTGAAAGGAACGACTGTTTGCCAACTGCATATGCGCAACTTTAAAGATGGCGAGACTTTGGTCTTGGAGCCATGGAGAGCAAAAGCCTTTCCAATCGTGAAAGATTTGATGACGAGTCGAGCAGCTTTGGACCGAATCATCTCTGCTGGTGGTTATGTTTCTGTCGATACAGGAAACGCTCAAGATGCCAACAGCATTCCTGTTCCAAAGCCAGATTCTGATGCGGCTTTTGAAGCTGCAACTTGCATTCAATGTGGCGCCTGTGTTGCCGCGTGCCCAAATGCAGCTGCGATGCTTTTCACGGGAGCGAAAGTCAGACACTTGGCCCTTTTCCCGCAAGGACAAGTCGAGAGAGCTGAGCGAGCCAAGAATATGGTCAGCCAAATGGACGAAGAAGGATTTGGAAACTGCACTTCCATCGGGGCTTGTGCTTCTTCTTGCCCGAAGGGAATCAGCCTGACGAATATTGCGACCTTGAATAGAGAGCTTTTCAAAGCGTCTCTCAATGAGAAAAAGTCTTCTTCGGGAGATGGCGTTTAAAAACTTAATATCCAAAAGATGAATGAAAACCCCGGCCAGCCCGGGGTTTTTTGTTTCTGAGGGTCGACTCTGCGCGCCTCACCTTTTCCGAACCCCACTGGGTCTCAATTGTGGGCACGGCGAACGGATTTCCCATTACAGACCTTCATCAGATCCGCCGAAAAAACTCAGACCCGAGGTGGGTATGAAAAAAGTCGGCGATATCATGTCTGAAATGGGATTTCGAAAAGACGCTCCGGAGAGTTTGAAAGAAAGCTTTCTGAAATATCTGATTAAGAATGCCACTGGCGTAGATGTCCAAACACCAACTGAAAAGAGATCCGGGAAATCTGCAGACAGCAAGTCTTTCGAGCCGAAAGCAAATAAGAAAATCGAGTCGCAAGTTCCCACTCAGTTATCGTTCAACTTTGAAGAATCTGAAGACCAGAAAAAGATTAAAGTTTCGTGAGCAATTTGCAGCCGCGAAATTCTCTTTTTGTGAGTCAAAACCGTCTCAAATTATTCAAAATTCTATCTAAAATGAAACACGTCAATTGAGAAATTGGGTCAGAGTGAATCGAATTCTTGAAGTGTCTTTTTCCCGAAAAAAACCAGACTTAAGTTTAAACCGACTTTAATTGAGTTTAAGTCCAGATATGTCTCGAAATGCACCATATTTGTCCTTAAACCCTCATTCTCGCGAAATTTTTCTCATGTCTGACCTTCAAACTGTCGAAAAAGTAGATACGGAAGGAGAATCACCGTGTCACTTGCGAATTGCGGGCCACAAACAAAATCGAATATCACATTCAATTTTGGGAAAGCCGCAGCCAACTTGATCTTAATCATAATTTCAACAACAGGTGTTGTTGGTTGCGTTGTGCAATCACCAGAACCTGAAGTTGAAGATATTGTGAAAGTTGGAAGACCGACATTCAATGGTTTGACCTCGGCGACGATCTCCAGCGCAGCTCAGAATTACACTCTCCAAGGCGAGTGTGACATGAACGCGAAATTTACTGAGTACACTCAAGATCTTTCGACTTGGACCAAAATCACCTGCACGGCAGGACGATTCAATATTCCACTTGTCATTTCCTCTTATGAAGAAGTTTGGGTGAGATCTTCGGGCAAGTTCTCGAAGACTGAAGCTTCTTATGCGCGAGTGCGATTTGCATTACCGCCAACCTCACCAAGCTTGGTGGCTGTCTTTAGTAGTAAATCTGCAAAGAGCGATAAATTGGGGACCGGAACTCAGAACGTGATGGCGAGCACTTTCACAGAAGTGGGCCAAAACGGATCAATGAAAATTCAAACTCTATTACCTAGGATGGTATATGAGCCGTAAATGGAATTTAATCACCTTTATTGTGGGGCTGTTGCTGACCAGCTTTGCCTGGGCCGGAAATGGCGTGCCCGCCTTGATGCCTTTCCAGGGTCGAGCCACTGACAACACAGGAAGTCCGATGAACGGAAGCTTCTCTGTGACTTTACGAGTTTATCCTCCAACGCCATCGGCTTGTTACCTTTACGAAGAAGTCATCACTGTTAATGCCAACGCTTACGGAATTTTCTCAACTATTTTAGGTGCCGGACCAAACTCATCTCCAACTGGAAACTCTTTTGCTCAAATTTTCTCGAACGATGTGGCTACTCCTTATGTCACTTACTGTCCTGCAACCACAAGCGCAGGCACGTACACTCCGAATATGTATGACTGGCGTGAAGTGGAAATGCTGGTTGCCGGTGTTTCCTTGGGCCGCCAAACAATTGGTGCGGCCGGGTTTTCAATCAACTCTCAAATGTTGGAAGGCAAAACTTCTCAAGATTTCATCCAAGTTGCAGGTGATGTCACGCAAGCCAACTTGGACACATTGACTGGCGGCGGAGACGCGAGCGCTCTTCACAATCATGACAGTTTGTATATGAAGTTGGACGGAAGCACTCCGATCACTGGCGGAGTGAGCGCTGGCGGAAACATCACTTCTTCTGGTTCCATCGGCGTGGGCACGACGACAGTTGCGGCGGATATTCACGTGAAGAAAAACTCACCCGCTATTCGTTTGGAGTCCAATGTTGGTTCCGGCGGCACTGCTCGTTTAGACTTCTTTGGTGGTCCAACTTTGCGCAGCCGTATTGAGGCGAGTGAAAATACAGATGGGCTGAAATTCTACTCAGGAGTGGCCGCAAGCCCGGCTGTTGAGATTGATGCATTTGGAAACTTGATCTTGAATGGTTCCATGAGAGTGGCCGGCACCGTTGGTCTTGGAAAATACACGACGGCGCAAGAAGGAACTTTGATCACTTCTCTGACCGGCATGGGCACTTCGGCAACCGGTATCATGTGGACCAATTCGGATGACGGAACAATTCGTTATTGGGATGGCGCTGGTGCCAAGACTGTTTGGAATAAAGCGACTTCAGGAGTCACTGCCGGCACTTATGGTGGAACTGCGACTTCAACGACTTTCTCCGTGAATTCTTATGGAATCGTCACAGGCGCTTCACAAGCTCCGATTGCCTTGCCTTCGACTCAAATCACTCAAGGCGCTGCCGCTTCGAATGATGTTTTGAAATGGAATGGTTCTGCTTGGTTGCCATCTCCTGACTTGGGAGTGACCTCTGAAACCGATCCAAATGTTCAAAGTTGGGCCAAGGTTGCGCCCGCGGCCCGATTCAATGTTGCCAGCGGTACTTTGGATTTAGCTTTAACTGGTGTGACAGCGGGAACATTTGGATCTTCTACGCAAGTTCCCGTTTTGACAGTTGATGCCTACGGAAGAATCACTTCTGTCTCAAACACAACGATTTCTGGAGTTTCTCCTGTGGGATCTGCGCTCACAGCTGGAAATATTTTTGTTGGTGATGCCACCAACTTGGCAGCAGCTGTTGCCCTCACGGGTGATGCCTCGATCACAAGCGCAGGCAGTTTGTCGGTGAACAAAGTGAAGGGTCAGGCTTTCTCTGGAAATGCAGCGACTCTTGGATCATTGCTGACTTACAATAGCTTGGGCTTCTGGGAAGCTGTGAATCTTTCCCAATGTACGACGGCAGAAACATTGCGCTTCAATCCATTCACTGGATTGTTGGAATGTACTGCGATCAGTTCGGCCACAGGATTCTCTGGAAACTTGGCTGGCGATATCACTGGCACTCAAGGTGCGACAGTGGTTTCGAAACTGGCGGGCGCTCCATTGAACATTTCTGCAGTTGCCAATCGTGACATCCTTCAGTTCAACGGAACTGGCTGGGTGAACAGAAATATTCCTTCGTGCGGAGCGAACCAGTATCTGACTTTCGATGGAACTTCTTATTCTTGTGCCACAGACGTGGGTTCTGGCGGTACGGTTTCTTACTTGAGCGCAGCAGGCGCCCTGTCAGCAAGTGCATCCACGGGTTCGATCAATCTGACTCTCTCAACTGACAACACAACGATTGGCCTGACTGCTGGCAATGCTCTTGAAGTGAAAGATGCTTCAATCACTGGCGCTAAGCTCGGTGGCGGCGTTAACGGAGATGTTTTCTACAAGACTGGTGGTGTTTGGACTCCTGGGACTCCAGATACAGCGGGCTTGGTTGACAAAGCGTCGACTCAGACAATTTCAGGCGCCAAAACCTTCTCTGGTGGTTTGATCCACAGTTCGACTGGAGCAACTCAAATTGCAACGGGAACAACGGGTCAACAGCCCGGAGCTCCAGTGGTTGGAATGATCCGCATCAACACGAGCTTGGGCAACAAGCCTGAGTACTGGAACGGAGCTGCTTGGATTGCAGTTGGTGCAGGAAATGGATCTGTGACGTCGGTAGACGTTTCGGTTCCAGCTTACATGTCTTCTTCTGGTGGCGCTGTCACAACTTCTGGAACAATTGCATTAGGATTCAACAATCAAAATGCGAACGAAGTTTTCGCAGGTCCATCTTCTGGTGGCGCGGCCGCACCTGGATTCCGCACTTTGGTTGCTAACGACATTCCAAGTTTGGACGCAGCAAAAATCACGACAGGCACACTGCCCGTTTCATTGGGTGGCACAGGTTTGGTTTCTTACACATCTGGTGACATGGTTTATGCCACTGGTGCGACGACATTGTCGAAGTTGGGAATCGGTACTGCCGGTCGAATCATGGCTTCAACTGGAACTGCTCCAGCATGGTCAACTTCAGATTCTTTGGGATTGTTTGCGAATAGCGGAAATTCATTCGGAGCCACAGCGACTTTGGGAACGAACGACAACAATAACCTTTCGTTTGAAACGAACAACACTGTTCGCATGACGATCGATACAGCTGGCCGAGTTGGAATCGGAACAGCAAGTCCGACAGCCAAGTTGGAAGTTGCTGGTAACTTGAAAATCTCTTCTGGTTCTGAAACTTGTACGGTTGCTGGCGATGCTGGTTTGATCCGCTACAGTGGCGGAAACCTGCAATTCTGTGATGGTTCAGCTTGGCAGACCTTGGGCGTCTCTGGTGCAGGCCTTCAGAGCATGAATGGATCTACAGTCAACAATCAAAGCTTCGCGATCGGCACTACGGGTAATTCGCCAGCCTTCTCAACGAACGTGGGTACAGGTCTCCATACTCTGAATATCCCAATGGCAAGCACGGCTGCAGTGACAGCGGGTCTGTTGTCGAAAGCTGACTACGATTCATTCACAGCCAAGTTGAACTCGAGCGCTTCATTTGGTGGTGATGTCTCTGGTCAGTATTCGAACCTCTCAGTTAATAAACTCAAAGGAAACGACCTCTACTTTAACACGGTCGCTTCTGGAAATTACTTGCGCTACAACGGTTCGGCTTGGGTGAACGCGGCGATGTCTTCATCTGATGTCACGACGGCGTTGACCTTCACTCCAGTGAATAAAGCTGGCGACACAATGTCGGGCTTGTTGGACATGAACAACAACACAGTGACAAATGTGTCTTCAATGGTTCTGAAGGGCGCAACTTCTGGAACAATCGCAATCACCGCTCCAGCGACAGTTGCGAGTTATGCGCTCACTCTCCCTGCGAATGATGGATCAAATGGTCAGATCTTGATGACCGATGGTTCGGGTGTCTTGTCATGGGTCACAACTCCTGCGATGGGCATCACGACGATCAACGGTTCAACGACTTCGACTCAATCTTTCATGACACCAGGAACTTCTGGGACAGCTCCAAATTGGTCGATCAATGCAGGTGCAGGTGAGCACACATTGAATATCCCAATGGCAAGCACTGCGACTGTAACTGCGGGCTTGTTGTCTAAGGCTGACTATGATGCTTTCACGGCCAAGTTGAACTCAAGTGCGACTTTTGCTGGCGATGTTTCTGGTCAGTACAGCAATATCTCTGTGAACAAATTGAAAGGTAACGATCTTACCTTCAACGCGATCGCTTCCGGAAATTACTTGCGCTACAACGGCTCTGCTTGGGTGAACGCTGCAATTTCATCTTCAGATGTCACAACAGCATTGACCTTCACGCCAGTGAACAAGTCTGGCGACACAATGAGCGGTGCTTTGAATCTGGGTGGAAACAATTTGAATAACGCCGGCGACATTTCGCTTGCGGCCTCAAAGTACATCAACCTGGGTCAATTCGCTGGCGCTCCAACGACAACAGGTTGGGGAGCCTCGGAAGAAGGTCGAACTTGGTTTGATACAACATCAAACGAAATCAAGTACTGGGACGGGTCTTCGATCCGCACGCTTGGAGTGTCTGGCTCTGGTGTGCAAAGCTTGAATGGTTCATCAGTGAACAATCAAAGCTTCGCTGTTGGTACTTCTGGAAATGCACCAGCCTTCTCAACGAATGCGGGTACGGGTCTCCATACATTGGATATCCCAATGGCGAGCACGGCTGCCGTGACTGCTGGTCTGTTGTCGAAAGCTGACTACGATTCATTCACAGCCAAATTGAATTCAAGTGCTTCATTCGGCGGCGATGTTTCTGGTCAATTCTCGAATCTCTCAGTCAATAAACTTAAAGGTAACGACATCTACTTCAACACTGTGGCTTCAGGGAATTACTTGCGCTACAACGGTTCCGCTTGGGTGAACGCTGCAATTTCATCTTCAGATGTCACAACGGCTTTGACATATACTCCAGTCAA
>JACCDX011184241.1_pt1 | contig 16349 bp, 16 predicted proteins | sample 7449681 | NCBI WGS metagenome assembly JACCDX01 (sample SAMN15323450, study PRJNA562643) | freshwater metagenome | isolation source: river surface water | place: USA:Blue River Watershed | collected 2017-08-18 | reverse complement strand
CGCGGCCATAACACCGCCTGGATTCCGGGTACCGACCACGCGGGTATCGCAACGCAGATCGTCGTCGAGCGGCAGCTGGATGCGCAAAAGATCTCGCGCCACGATCTCGGCCGCGAAAAATTTCTGGAAAAAGTCTGGCAGTGGAAAGAACACTCCGGCTCCACCATTACAGGCCAGATGCGGCGCATGGGCGCGTCCACCGACTGGAGCCGTGAATACTTCACGATGGACGACAAGATGTCGACTGCCGTCACTGAAGTGTTTGTTCGTCTGCACGAACAAGGGCTGATTTATCGTGGCAAGCGGCTGGTGAACTGGGATCCGGTGCTGGGTACGGCGGTATCGGATCTGGAGGTGGTATCCGAAGAAGAAGACGGCAGCATGTGGCATATCCGCTATCCGTTTACCGATGGCAGTGGCCATATGACGGTGGCCACCACGCGCCCGGAAACTTTACTCGGCGATGTGGCAGTGGCTGTTGATCCTACCGATGAGCGCTATGCAGCCTTCGTTGGCAAACAGCTGAAGCTGCCGCTGACCGACCGCGAGATTCCCGTCATTGCCGACAGCTATGTCGACAAAGCCTTTGGTACCGGCTGCGTGAAAATCACGCCCGCTCATGATTTCAATGACTATGCCGTCGGACAGCGTCACGGCCTCGCACAAATCAGTATCTTGACGCTGGACGCGAAGATCAATGACAACGCACCTGCGGCCTATCAAGGCATGGATCGCTTTGCAGCACGCAAGCAGATCGTCGCTGATCTCGATGCACAAGGACTACTGGAGCTGGTGAAGCCGCACAAACTCATGGTGCCGCGCGGCGACCGTACCGGCGTGGTGATCGAGCCCATGCTGACTGACCAGTGGTTTGTCGCGATGAGCAAGCCTGCGCCTGCTGGCACGTATTTTCCGGGCAAGTCGATTGCCGAAGTCGCGCTTGAAAAAGTCGCACAAGGCGAAGTGAAGTTCGTTCCTGAAAACTGGACTACCACCTATAACCAGTGGCTCAACAATATTCAGGACTGGTGCATTTCGCGTCAGCTCTGGTGGGGCCATCAGATTCCGGCCTGGTATGACGACGCGGGCAACATCTATGTCGCACGCAACGAGGGTGAGGCCAAAGCGAAAGCTGCGGCAGCGGGTTACAACGGCGCGCTGACACGCGAAGCCGATGTGCTAGACACCTGGTTTTCATCAGCGCTGGTGCCCTTCTCCTCGCTCGGCTGGCCGGAAGAGACGCCCGACTACAAACTCTTTTTGCCATCCACCGTACTGGTGACCGGCTTTGACATCATTTTCTTCTGGGTGGCGCGCATGGTGATGATGACCACGCACTTCACCGGAAAAGTACCGTTCAAAACTGTGTATGTGCACGGGCTGGTGCGCGATGCGCAGGGACAGAAAATGTCCAAGTCCAAGGGTAATACGCTCGACCCGATTGATCTGATCGATGGCATCAGCGTTGATGAACTAGTGGCCAAACGCACTGCCGGGCTGATGAATCCAAAGCAGGCCACCAGTATTGAAAAAGCCACCCGCAAAGAATTTGCTAGCGGTATCGCGGCGTACGGTACCGATGCGCTGCGCTTCACGATGGCGAGCTATGCCTCACTGGGCCGGAATATCAATTTCGATCTCAGCCGCTGCGAAGGCTATCGCAATTTCTGCAACAAGCTGTGGAACGCGACGCGCTTTGTGTTGATGAACACCGAAGGCAAGGACTGCGGCCTTGAAGAGCATGGTGCAGAAGCTTGCGCGACCGGCAGTTATCTGGACTTTTCTCAGGCAGATCGCTGGATCGTGTCTATCTTGCAGCGTACTGAGGCTGAAGTTGAAAAAGGCTATGCCGAGTACCGCTTCGACAATATCGCTTCGGCCATCTACAAATTCATCTGGGATGAGTATTGCGACTGGTATCTGGAAGTCGCCAAGGTACAAATTCAGCAAGGCACGGAGGCGCAACAGCGCGCAACCCGCAGAACCTTGTTACGCGTACTGGAGACCGTACTTCGCCTTGCGCACCCCATCATTCCCTTCATCACCGAACAGCTTTGGCAAACCGTGGCGCCGCTATCAGGCCGCACGCTGAACCCGGCGTGTGATTCGATCATGATGCAGGCCTATCCTGAGCCGAATCTGAAGAAAATCGACACGCAATCCGAAGCCTGGATGACGGAGCTGAAATCACTGACTGATGCCTGCCGCAATCTGCGCGGTGAAATGCAACTCTCGCCAGCACTGAAAGTGCCACTGTTTATCGAAGGCACGGATCATGCCCGTCTGCAGGGCTTCGCACCTTATCTTCAGGCACTGGCCAAGCTCTCCGAAGTACAGGTCGTCGATAAGCTGCCTGAATCGCCTGCGCCTGTTTCAGTGTCTGGCAGTACACGTCTGATGCTTAAAGTGGAGATTGATATCGCGGCCGAGCGCGAGCGACTCAGCAAAGAAATACTGCGGCTCGAAGGCGAAATTACGAAGGCGAATGCCAAACTTGGTAATGAGAGTTTTGTCGCGCGCGCACCAGCACAAGTCGTCGCTCAGGAAAAAGAGCGCGTGCAGAATTTCAGCGCAACGCTGGAAAAGCTGCGTGAGCAACTGGCGAAACTGAAATAGTGGTTGGAGAGCGAGCGATGCTGACAAGAATTTTGACCTTGATCGTACTTGGACTGGCACTGGTATCCGGTCATGCAGCCGACAGAGATTCTCCTGTGGGTCTGTGGCGCACCGTTGATGACAAATCCGGCAAAGAAAGATCGCTGGTGCGGGTCAGCGAAACGAATGGTCAGCTACAAATCACGATAGAAAAGTTATTCCGCGAACCGGGCGAAGAAACCAACCCGCTCTGCGACAAATGCCCCGGCGAGAAAAAAAATAAACCTGTCACTGGTATGCAGATCGGTAGCGGCCTGAAGAAGGCGGGCGAGGTCTGGTCAGGCGGCGAGATTCTTGACCCGGAAAATGGCAAGACCTACAAGTGCAAGGTGTGGCTGGAAGACAAAGGCAATAAACTGCACGTGCGCGGATTTATCGGCGTGTCGCTACTGGGGCGGACGCAGGTTTGGGTCAGAGAAGAATAAATAAAAACCGCCGATTGAGTGCGGTCGTTCGCATCACTCATCACCACAAATCGCCATTCGGACTGCTCTGAGGCGCCGCGACACCAAAGTGCCTGTAAGCCGCCGGTGTCGCAATACGCCCGCGCGGCGTGCGCTGCAAGTAGCCCTGCTGGATCAGATAAGGCTCGAGAACGTCCTCAATGGTGTCACGCTCTTCGCCAATCGCTGCGGCGAGATTGTCCAGGCCAACGGGGCCACCGCTGAATTTAAACAGCACTGCTTCAAGCAGCTTGCGGTCCATCAGATCAAAACCAACGGGATCAACGTCCAGCATCTTCAGTGCCGCATCGGCCATCGCACTGGTGATTTCCCCCTTGCCTTTGACCTCTGCATAATCACGCACCCGGCGTAACAGGCGGTTCGCGATACGCGGCGTACCTCGACTGCGGCGTGCAATTTCGAGCGCACCGTCGCCGACGATCACTGCATTAAGCAAGGCGGCGCTGCGGGTGACGATGCGCGCCAGTTCCTCGGCCGTATAAAACTCCAGCCGCGACACGATGCCAAAGCGGTCTCGCAAAGGATTGGTCAGCATGCCCGCCCGGGTTGTGGCACCGACCAGCGTGAACGGTTGCAGATCCAGTCGCACGGAACGCGCGGCAGGACCTTCGCCGATCATGATATCGATCTGGTAATCCTCGAGTGCCGGATAAAGAATTTCTTCCACCACCGGTGAGAGCCGGTGAATCTCGTCAATGAACAGCACGTCATTGGCTTCAAGATTGGTCAGCAAGGCCGCGAGATCACCGGCACGCTCCAGCACCGGGCCGGAAGTCTGACGCAGGTTGACGCCCATTTCGCGCGCGATGATGTGCGCCAGCGTGGTCTTGCCCAAACCGGGCGGGCCAAATAACAGGGTATGGTCGAGCGCTTCACCACGATTGCGCGCGGCGGTGATAAAAATTTCCAGCTGTTCGCGAATTTTTTCCTGACCTACATACTCGTCGAGCTTGTGGGGTCGTAACGCCCGCTCGATTGCCTCCTCGTTGGGCGACACCGGGGTGGCGGCAATGATGCGCTGCTCGCTGAAATCGTCGGTCTGTATGCTCATCGCTGCATTGTAGCCTGAGGCTGGCGGGCTCAAGCTTTGGAGAGGGCCTTGAGCGCATGACGTATGCCGTCAGAGACGCTGCTGCCAGCGGGCACCTGTTTGAGTGCGAGCGTGGCCTCCTTATCGGAGTAGCCCAGTGCCAGCAAGGCATTCAGAATGTCGCTGTTGCTGTCTTGCGCCACCGTGCCGCTCACACCCAGATCCGCGCCGAGCTTGCCTTTTAATTCAAGCAACAGACGCTCGGCGGTTTTTTTACCGATGCCGGGAATTTTGGTGAGCCGCCCGGCTTCCTGCAAGGTGACCGCCTGTGCCAGATCGGCGACGGACATGCCTGATAAGAGGGACAGGGCGGTACGAGCACCCACACCGCTGATTTTGATCAGCTCACGAAACAGCTCGCGCTCCTGCACGGTGCCAAAACCAAAAAGCAATTGCGCGTCTTCGCGCACGACGAAGTGGGTCAGTAAAACCACCTTCTCGCCCACCGAAGGCAACTGATAGAAGGTGCTCATGGGGACGCTGACTTCATAGCCAACGCCCTGACAATCAATGATTAATTGCAGGGGGTTTTTATCGAGCAGGATGCCGGCGAGGCGACCGATCATGGAAAGTCTCTTGAGTAGCTTCGGAACGACGCATGATAACGCAGCGCCTCCTGTGTTTAGCGTCTGCGTCTGCGTCTGCGTCTGCCTCAGCCAACTAGACGACCGCCGCGAATACGCAGCCCCTTGCGCGCCAGTTCAGGCGCCAGTCCGCTCAGTGTGGCCAGACCTGCACCCGCGTGCGCGTGACAGATGGCCACACCCAGCGCATCCGCGGCATCAGTACCGGGCAAGCCTTCGAGTTTCAGCAAACGCTGCACCATCGCCTGCACCTGCGATTTTTGCGCCTTGCCCTGCCCGACGACTGCTTTCTTTACTTGCAATGCGGTGTACTCAGCCACGGGCAGATTAGCGCCAACCAATCCGCAAATCGCCGCACCGCGCGCCTGACCAAGCAGCAGGGTGGACTGAGGATTGACATTGGAAAAAACAATCTCGATTGCGGCGCAGTCCGGCTGGTAGGCATCGATGACTTCCGCAACGCCATCGAGGATGACTTTCAGACGCGAAGGCAAATCGCCGTCGGGTATGCGTATGGTGCCGGAGGCGATGTAGGCAAGCCGGTTTCCTTCTTTGCGTATGACGCCAAAACCAGTTACCCGCAGGCCGGGGTCGATGCCTAGGATTTTCATGGCGGGATTATGACAGGAGGGCGGGATCCAGCGTAGTTCGTACCAGCGCTATCAATGCCTGAAGTGCCGCACTCCGGTGAAGGCCATCACCACGCCCTTTTCATCCGCCGCGTCGATCACTTCCTGATCACGCATTGATCCGCCGGGCTGCACAACAGCAGTGGCACCGGCACTGACCACGACATCCAGTCCGTCGCGGAACGGGAAAAAAGCATCAGAGGCCACCGCAGAACCAGCGAGAGAGAGATTGGCGTTCTGCGCTTTGATCGAAGCGATGCGCGCCGAATCAACGCGGCTCATTTGTCCGGCACCGACACCGAGTGTCATGCCATTGCCACAAAAAACGATGGCATTCGATTTGACGAACTTGGCAACGCGCCAGGCAAACAGCATGTCCTGCAGTTGCTGCGGCGTTGGTTGCTTTTTGCTGACGATAGTGAATTCATCAGCCGCCACCTGTTTGGCGTCGGGCGCCTGCAATAGCAAGCCGCCGCCCACACGCTTGATATCAAATGTATTACTGGCATGACCCAGAGGGATTTCAAGCAGACGCACGTTTTGTTTGGCTTCGAACAGCTTGCGTGCCTCTGCAGTGAAGGCGGGTGCGATCAGCACTTCAACAAATTGCTTTGCAATGGCTTCGGCTGCCTTGCCATCGACTTCGACATTGAAAGCAATGATGCCACCGAATGCGGAGGTGGGATCCGTCTGCAGGGCTTTGGCGTAGGCCTCAGCAGCATTTGCACCTAATGCCACGCCGCAGGGATTGGCGTGTTTGATGATGACGCAGGCGCTGTCGTCCAGACTCTTCACGCACTCCCATGCTGCATCGGCATCGGCGATATTGTTGTACGACAGTTCCTTGCCCTGCAGCTGACGGTAATTCGCCAGCGCCCCACTGACCGGGCTAAGGTCGCGATAAAAAGCGGCGGACTGATGCGGGTTTTCACCGTAACGCATGTCCTGCACTTTGGTAAATTGGAGGTTCAGCGTCTCGGGATAAGCCACTCGAGTTGCGTGCTGACGATCCGGGCCGAGCGAACTCAGATAATTCGTGATTGCACCGTCATATTGCGCCGTATGCGCAAACACTTTTTTCGCGAGCGCAAAGCGGGTTTCGTAACTGACATCACCCTGCCCGGCACGCATTTCATTCAATACTTTTTCGTAATCGGCGGGGTCGCAGATAACAATCACGTCCTTGTGGTTCTTCGCAGATGACCGCAGCATGGCAGGGCCGCCGATATCGATGTTTTCAATCGCATTCTCGAGCGAACACTGGTCTTGTGCCACCGTTTGCTGAAACGGATAGAGATTGACCACGACCATATCAATCGTCGGTATGTCATGTGCTGCCAGCGCCTCGGTATGCGCGGAGAAATCCCGGCGCGCGAGGATGCCACCGTGGATTTTTGGGTGCAGCGTCTTCACGCGCCCATCAAGCATTTCAGGGAAACCGGTGTAATCGGCGACCTCGGTCACCTCCAGACCATGGTCGGCCAGCAGCTTGGCAGTACCGCCGGTAGAGAGCAGCCGGACGTTCAGAGAGGTCAGCGCTCTTGCGAAGTCGAGCACACCGGTTTTGTCAGAGACGGAAATCAGCGCTTGTCGGATCATGGGGGACTTATCAAAATTTGAATGAAACGTTCAGACTGCCTGTGAGTCTGAGGCGTTAAAGCAAACCGTGTTGTTGTAATTTTTTACGCAGGGTGTTGCGATTGATGCCGAGCATTTCGGCCGCATGCGATTGATTGCCTTTGGCTCGACCCATCACCGCTTCCAGCATAGGCTTTTCGACGGTAAAAACGACCATCTCATACACGTTATGGGGCTGCATCTCCCCGAGATCGCGGAAGTACTTCTCAAGACTTTTCCTGACGACATCTTGAATATTGTCTTTGCTCATACTGAATCGTTCGATACCAAGGGTGCGGAATAGTGCAACTTGTGCAAGCAGGCGCATGTCGGCAAATTCATGCGGCCAGCCTGTGCGCAGCGGGCGCATATTGTAACCGCTCGCCCAACGCAAGCTGCGACTGAAAAAATGCATCGACTGCCGCACGCTGAGTGTCGCAATCCTCGATGCGGTTCATCTGCTGCCGGAAGACTTCGCCACCTTCCAGCGAATTGACATACCAGCCAATGTGTTTGCGCGCAGTGCGCACACCCAGGTAATCACCATAAAACGCATAGTGCGCGAGCAGATGCCGGGACATCAGCGCACGAACCTCCTCTACGGTTGGCGGCAACAGGCGTTGGCCGGTGCGCAAAAAGTGATCGATCTCCCGGAAAATCCACGGGCGCCCCTGCGCAGCGCGACCGATCATGACCGCGTCGGCACCGGTCTTTTTGAGCACATACGCGGCTTTCTCCGGCGTATCAATATCGCCATTGGCAACGACCGGGATGCGGACTGCCGCTTTCACCGCAGCGATGGTGTCGTATTCGGCCTCGCCGCTGTAGCCATCGGCGCGTGTTCTGCCGTGCAAGGTCAGCATCGCGATACCTGCTTGCTCGGCCATGTGTGCAATCGTCAGTGCATTTTTGTGCTGGCGATCCCAGCCCGTACGAAATTTAAGAGTCACCGGCACATTGACAGCGGCCACCACAGCATCGAGCAAACGCGCCACCAGCGGCTCGTCGCGCAACAGCGCCGATCCACACCAGTTGTTGCACACCTTTTTGACCGGACAGCCCATATTGATGTCAATGATCTGCGCGCCGCGATCGACGTTAAAGCGCGCGGCCTCGGCCAGCAACAAGGGATCGGCCCCGGCGATCTGCACCGATTTGGGTTCCATCTCGCCTTCGTGGTTGATACGTCGCGCAGTTTTTTCGCTGGCCCAGACTCGCGGATTGGAAGCTGCCATCTCAGAGACCGCGTAGCCTGCGCCCAGCTCTTTACACAACTGGCGGAAAGGCCGGTCCGTGACGCCAGCCATTGGGGCGACGAAGACATTATTGCGAAGCTGATAGGGGCCAAGCTGCATGGGATTCCAGTGGGGCGCTGCAAAGGGGTGTCTTAAAGGGGTGCCTATTTTATACGCAGCAGGGCTGACTGCCGGAGCAAATTGCCTGAGCCGATTGCCGGCGTTACGGCCCGGCCGCCAGATGCATCAGGACGGTGTCATGCTGCCGGGTGAGACCGGTCGATCTCGTCCAGTCCATCCGCTTCAAGATGCGTAGCATCTGCCCATTGCAGCACACGGAATTGACGGTCATCCCACTGCAGCCGGTTGATCGCGGCATTGAGGATCGCAAAATCGCGCGGCGCGGTGATTGGCAGATGATTCGCGGCGCGGTACAGGCAATCCAGTACCCCGCCATGCGTGACGACCACGATGCGCTGATCTGCATGTTGCCGGACCAGGCGTGTGATGACGTCGACTGATCTCTGATGAAACTCTTCCCCTGTTTCAGCTTCGCGCTCGCCGGCAGGGAAGCGGGCGTGAGGATCGCGCGCCTGCCAGAGCGCAAATGCTTCGGGGTAGTGGCGGCTGATGTCTTCGTACATCATGCCTTCGAAAGCGCCATAGCATCGTTCACGCAACGCGCTATCGATGTGCACCGGCATTTGATGCAGATCGGCGACGGCCTGCGCGGTAGCGCGCGCTCGTTGCAAATCGCTCGCATAAATCGCTGCCGGCGGCTCGGCCTGCAACGCGCGCGCCAGTGAACGTGCCTGCCGCTGCCCTTCGTCGTTCAGGGGAATATCGATGTGTCCTTGCATGCGGCGCACGCGGTTCCATGCAGTTTCGCCGTGACGGATCAGAAGAAGTTCAGTCATGTGCACTCACAGGCGATACCTGTAACCAGAAGGTCACCGGCCCGTCATTGACGAGAGCGACTTGCATGTCAGCGCCAAAGCGGCCGGCCTCAACCGGCGTATGCGCAGCGCGCGCTCGAGAGAGCGCGTAGTCAAATAATCGGCTCGCCTCGGCAGGTGGCGCGGCAGGTGTAAAAGAAGGTCGGGTGCCAGAGCGGGTATCCGCCGCGAGCGTGAACTGCGGCACCAGCAAGAGCCCGCCTTGTGTCTGCGCGAGACTGAGGTTCATTTTGCCGTCCGCATCAGCAAACACACGGTAGCCGAGTAATTTGTTGAGCAAGGCATCCGCTTCTTTTTCAGTGTCGCCGCGCTCGGCGCACAGCAACACCATCAGACCGCGTGCAATCCGCCCGATGCACTGCCCCTCTACGCTGACACTGGCTTCAGCAACGCGTTGCAGCAGCGCGATCAAGACAGCGTGACCCGGGCGAATTTACGTTTACCGACCTGCACAACGAAGGTACCAGCATCGACTTTGAGTGCCTTGTCGCTAACCGTCGCACCATCAATGCGCACACCACCCTGCTCGACCATACGCAGTGCTTCCGACGAAGAGGCACATAGATTCGCCTGCTTGAGCAGCTGACCGATACCCATCGGAGCGCCGGAAAAGGCGACTTCCGGCACTTCATCCGGAATGCCACCGCGGGCTCGGTGATTAAAATCAGCGAGCGCATCTTCAGCGGCCTGCCGGGAATGAAAGCGTTCGACAATTTCCTGCGCGAGCAAGACTTTGATATCGCGCGGGTTACGTCCACCCTCGACATCGGTTTTGAATTGCACGATCTCGGCCATTGAGCGGAACGATAACAGCTCGTAATAACGCCACATCATCACATCGGAAATACTCATTACCTTGGCGAACATGGTGTTGGCCGGCTCGGTGATGCCGATGTAATTGCCCTTGGACTTGGACATTTTTTCAACGCCATCCAGACCTTCGAGCAGTGGCATGGTGAGTATGCATTGCGGTGTCTGGCCGTAATCTTTTTGCAGCTCACGCCCAACCAGCAAATTGAATTTTTGATCAGTGCCACCGATTTCCAGATCCGAGCGCAGCGCGACCGAGTCATAACCCTGCATCAATGGATACAGCAGCTCATGCACTGATATCGGCGTGCCAGCCTTGAATCGTTTAGTGAAATCTTCGCGCTCGAGAATGCGAGCCACCGTATAACGCGCCGACAGCTCGATCATGCCGCGGGCACCCAGCGGATCGCACCATTCAGAGTTGTAGCGAATTTCAGTGCGCGTCGGGTCAAGCACCAGACTGGCTTGTGCAAAATAGGTCTTCGCGTTTTCTTCGATCTGCGCGCGCGTCAGAGGTGGCCGGGTAATGTTACGTCCCGACGGGTCGCCGATCATCGAGGTGAAATCGCCAATCAGAAAAATAACTGTGTGCCCGAGATCCTGCAGCTGGCGCATTTTGTTGAGAACGACCGTATGACCTAGATGCAAATCCGGTGCAGTCGGATCCAGCCCGAGCTTGATCCGCAAGGGTTTGCCGTTTTTTTCTGATGCCGCCAGTTTTTGCGCGAATTCGGATTCGATGAGCAACTCGTCGACGCCGCGTCTGACAATCGCCAGCGCGTCCCTCACGGAGTCGGACAGCGACAATGCGGGCGCCGCAGTGTTACCGACGGGAAATGAAGCGTCTGGCTGAGCTTTTACGTCCATGATGGCTTGTACCGGGTCAAAAAATCAGTTGTTGCGTTTGCTATAATGCGGTCTTTGTTTTTTCTTGAAATGCATTGCAGCGAAAGCGGCAGTGCGTAGAAAAACAGCAAATTTTATCCTATCGCATGCGTCTGACCGACAAATCCCGGCAAGCACTCACTGACCTCTGGCACAAGCTGTCTTCGCTGCAGGCTAGCCGCAAGGCGTCTTTCGGTGCCGTCGGCTTGTCGCTGATGGCCTTCGGGGCGGCGGGCGTTGCACCGCTGGCGCCGGATGCCGCTGATCTGCCGGTGGTGACCATTGCCGAAGAACTGGCGTTGCCGGATTTGTCGACCCAGATCAGCGCATTGCGTGAAGCCTCTACACCGTTCATCGTTGAAGAACGCGTGCGTCCCGGTGACAGTCTTTGGGCGCTGCTCAATCGCATGGGTATCAACGATCCCGGCGTGACGAATTTCATTCGCTCGGACCGGCAAGCACGGGCGCTGGTCGGCCTGCGCTCGGGTGCACGGCTGCAGGCCAGCATTAGCCCCGACGGCAAATTACTGTCGATGCAAACGCTGCTGGGCAACACCCCACATCATGACGGCCTGCAAACCCTGAAGGTGGAGCGTACCGCTGATGGTTTCATCAGCAAGCTCACTGAGGTTCCGCTGGAATCGCGTGTCGATATGAGATCGGGCGAGATTCGCTCGTCATTTTTTGCGGCGACCGACAGTGCGCAAGTACCTGATGCGGTGACCGAGCAGCTGGTGGAAATTTTTTCGGGCGATATTGATTTTGCTACGGACCTTCGTAAAGGCGATCATTTTCAGGTGATTTACGAATCGCTGTGGCATGGCAGCGAATTCGTTCGCAGCGGCCGTGTGCTTGCGGCACAATTGCACTTCGGTGGCAAGCAACGTCAGGCGATCTGGTTTGGCACGGCGGATGGCCGTCACGGCAATTATTACGATGCCTCAGGCAAATCGCTTAAGAAGGCTTTTCTGAAATCGCCGCTGCCGTTTTCTCGAATCACCTCGGGTTTTTCGATGCGAGTGCACCCGATTTCCGGTGAGTGGAAACAGCATAAAGGCATTGATTTTGCGGCACCTGAAGGCACACCGATACGCGCCACCGGTGACGGCGTGATTGATTTCGCCGGTGCGCAGAATGGCTATGGCAATGTGGTGATCATCCGGCACGGCCCGGTTTATTCGACCGCCTATGCGCACATGAGCCGGATTGCGCCTGAGGCTCGCCGTGGCGCACGGGTCGCACAGGGTGAGCTGATTGGTTATGTGGGCAGTACCGGCTGGTCCAGTGGCCCGCATCTGCATTATGAATTCCGCGTGAATAATGAACCGCAAGATCCGGCCTACATCGCCCTGCCGCAGACTGCGGCACTGTCCGCTGTGGAGTTGCCGCGTTTCCGCCAGCAGGTCGCCGACATGACCCATCGCTTTGCGGTGATGGCGCCCAATCCTGTCACGCTGGCTGCGCGCTGAGCCGCGCTCACCCCATCGTCCCGATACCACGTGGCAACCGCCCCTCCGCAACCGTCTGAACCGCTCTACATCGGCCTGATGTCAGGCACCAGCCTGGATGGCATCGATGGCGTTCTGAGCGCTTCCAACCAGGTACTGCACGCAGCATTCGTCGCTTTTCCCGATACCCTACGAGCGGAGCTGCTCGCTCTTCAATCCGCAGGGAACAATGAACTGCACCGGGCAGCGATCGCCGCTAACGAATTGACCGTGCTGTATGCACACTGCGTGCAGCAATTACTGGCCGACGCGGGCATCCGCGCCGCGCAGGTGACTGCGATTGGCGCCCATGGCCAGACCATACGCCACCGGCCGGAGCTGGGCTATACGCAACAGATCATTAATCCTGCGCTGCTGGCCGAGCTGACCGGCATTGATGTGATCGCCGACTTTCGCCATCGTGACATTGCGGCCGGAGGTCAGGGCGCGCCACTGGTGCCCGCTTTTCATCAGGCCGTCTTTGGCAGCAAAACACAGACGCGTGTGGTGGCCAATATCGGCGGCATCAGCAACATCAGTATCCTCAGCCCGGACGGCAGCGCCATCGGCTACGACACCGGCCCCGGCAATATGCTGATCGACGGATGGATACACGCGCACCGTGGCCAGCGCTATGACGCGGCCGGTGAATGGGCCGCCTCAGGCAACGTTATGCCTGATCTGCTCGACGCTTTGCTGAGCGAACCCTATTTCGCGCTGCCCGCACCCAAGAGCACCGGACGTGATTTGTTCAACGCCGAATGGCTGGCTCGACATCTGAGTCACTTTGCCAGCGCGGCGCCCGCCGATGTGCAGGCAACGCTGACAGCATTGACCGCACGCACACTGGCCGATGCGATACGGCGTGATGCCCTGGGCGCTGGGGCAGTGTATGTGTGCGGTGGCGGTGCGATGAATACGCAGCTGATGCACTTGTTGCAGGCGCAGCTGGCGTGTCCGGTGTCAGAGACGTCGGCGCTGGGGATATCGCCCCAGCATGTGGAAGCACTGGCCTTTGCCTGGCTGGCTGCACGATTTTGTGAACGTATGCCGGGCAACCTGCCGTCGGTGACGGGCGCGCGCGGTCTTCGTGTACTGGGGGCACTCTACCCGGCCTGACAACAAAAAAGCGCGGACCAAGCCGCGCTTTTATCGGTGCAGAAAACCGCTCAGGCAGAGAACGATGAACCGCAGCCGCAGGTCGTGGTTGCATTCGGATTCTTGATCACGAACTGCGCGCCTTCGAGGTCATCTTTGTAGTCAATTTCAGCGCCGACCAGATACTGGTAGCTCATCGAGTCGATCAGCAGCTGTACGCCGTTTTTCATCATGGCGGTATCGTCTTCGTTCACGATTTCATCAAAAGTAAAACCGTACTGAAAGCCTGAGCAGCCGCCGCCCTGGACGAAGACGCGGAGCTTGAGATCGGGATTGCCTTCTTCTTCGATCAGCTGCGCTACTTTGCTGGCTGCGCTGTCGGTGAAGTTAATGGGTGCCGGCATTTCGGTGACTGCGTTCATGTGAATGCTCCTGCCTTATGAATCAATAACTTGGGATTATAGCCCCGGGCGCCAGACGCTGCAGCCAATGGCGCATGTTCCGCAGGGATATTCGGCTCATCGGCCTGCCAGAGCGTGCCGCTCACACTGCAACCCGCCTGCATGGTCATCGCTGCGTAGGCAATATCACCGATTATGCGCGCCCGTGCCAGCAATTCAACCCTGTTGCTGGCATGGAGATTGCCAACGACCTGACCGCTGACGACGATATGCGCCGCCTGGACATCTCCCTCGATACGCCCCTGCGGCGGCACGATGATGTAACCCGCCCCCTGAGGTTCCGCCCGCACATCGCCGATGATATGGCCGTCGACGCGCAAACCACCCTGAAACACGACATTGCCCTCGATACGGCAACCCTGCCCGATCAGCGTTTCGATACCTTCTCGTACGTTTTCACTGCGCTTGTCCCGCATCATCCCCCCCTCACCTGAGTAGAGCCTGTCCCACAAGGCCGGCGCGACCGGGAACCTTGACTTCAGTCCAGTTCGCACGATCAGGGATTGTGCCCGCAAAGCGTTGGGGGTAAGTAGGGCGTCTGGCCCGCGCTTGCGGGCCCACAAGCAGATCAGGGAAGGATGGGGACGTGACGCAAACCCGTGGTTTCATCCAGGCCGAACATCAGGTTCATGCATTGCACGCCCTGCCCGGCCGCACCTTTGACCAGATTGTCTTCGACGACCAGAATCACCAGCAAATCGCCGCCACCGGGGCGGTGCACGGCGATGCGCAACATATTCGATGCGCGCACGGAACGCGTTTCGGGATGACTGCCCGCTGGCAGCACATCCACGAACGGGTCATTGCGAAAATGCGCCTCATACAAAGCCTGGAAATCCGTATCGCGGGCTTCCGGCAGCAGCGTCGCATACAAGGTCGAATGAATGCCGCGGATCATAGGTACCAGATGCGGCACGAAGGTCAAACCGATCTTGCGGCCCGCAATCGCTTCCAACCCCTGCACCGTCTCGGGCAGATGGCGATGGCCCTTCACACCATAGGCCTTGAAATTGTCGGCGGCTTCCGCGAGCAAGGTGTGCACTTCGGCCTTGCGACCGGCGCCGGAGACACCGGATTTGCAATCCGCAATCAGTGCACCCTCACTCACCATTGGTTTGCCCTGCGCGAGCAGCGGCGCAAAACCCAGCTGCATCGAGGTCGGGTAGCAGCCTGGCAGACCGATCAGGCGCGCGTTACGAATTGCCTCGCGGTTGACTTCGGGCAGACCATAGACGGCTTCGGCCAGAATATCGGGGCAGCTGTGCGGCATGCCATACCAGTGCTCGAATACGGCGGTATCTTTCAAACGAAAATCGGCTGCGAGATCAATCACTTTCACACCGGCTGCGAGCAGCTCGCGGGCCTGGGCCATCGCAACGCCATGCGGCGTGGCGAAGAACACCACATCGCACTGGTCCAGCCGCGCTTTTTCCGGGGCTGAAAAGGCCAGCGACACATGACCGCGCAGCGACGGAAACATATCCGCCACCGGCATGCCATCTTCTTTGCGCGAAGTAATTGCGGTCAGCTCTGCTTGCGGATGCGCGGCAAGGATACGCAGCAGTTCGACGCCCGTGTAGCCCGTGCCACCAACAATACCGATCTTGATCATGACTGACTCCCTGAGGCCATCGCCGGATGCGATGCCCGTTTGATAAAAAAATTCTTAGGGAAACGCTGAATAAATCGACATTTTGTGGCGAGCCAGCCTAGCTGTGCGACGCGGGGTGCTAGAAACTCAAGGGCTTAGCGTGATTTCTTTCGCCACAACAGTGTGCGGTTTTGTTTATTCAGTACTTCCTTAGAAAAAGTTTGGCAAAATAAAAAAGCCGCCGGGCGCAAACCCGGCGGCTCTCTGTCCAGCCACACCAGCGGGTTAGCGCTTGGAGAACTGTTTTGCGCGACGTGCTTTACGCAGACCGACTTTCTTACGCTCGACTTCACGCGCATCACGCGTGACGAAACCAGCTTTGGAAAGTTCTGGCTTGAGCGTTGCATCGTAATCGATCAGCGCGCGGGTAATGCCGTGACGAACAGCACCGGCCTGACCGGATTCGCCACCACCGTGCACATTGACCATGATGTCGAAGCGCTCGACATTGTTGGTCAGTTCGAGCGGCTGACGAATGACCATCAGACCAGTCTCGCGCGAGAAATACTCTGCGGCGGCCTTGCCATTGACGGTGATCTTGCCTGTACCTGTCTTGATGAACACACGCGCCACTGCACTCTTGCGACGGCCGGTTCCGTAGTTGTAGTTACCGATCATGTCTGTTCCTTAGATATCGAGTGACTTGGGTTGCTGGGCGCTGTGCGGGTGCGTGCCTTCGGCATAGACCTTCAGCTTCTTGATCATGGCGTAACCCAGCGGACCCTTG
>JACCDX011047602.1_pt1 | contig 16352 bp, 20 predicted proteins | sample 7449681 | NCBI WGS metagenome assembly JACCDX01 (sample SAMN15323450, study PRJNA562643) | freshwater metagenome | isolation source: river surface water | place: USA:Blue River Watershed | collected 2017-08-18 | reverse complement strand
CTTCCAGCTAATTTGGCTAGAGAATCCAAACTATATTCCACATTGGCAAGTAACCTCGTGTACGAAGCTGATTGTATTCCCGCTTTGGTGAGTATATTTTCCCGGCAAATGACTATAGTCCCGGAAAATTCGCTTAGCATTTTTGCGATTTCGAAATAAATTGCTGCCTTGGCGTCGCTCTCGATGTTGAGATTTGGTTCGGATGAAGATTTGGTGGAAATTTTGTCATCAGTCGGAACCGCCTTTGGCACGGATGAACAATCGTTTTCCTTGGAAGACTCCTCTTTCAAAGTAGGTTTCTCGTTGTGAAAGGTTGTCATTTTATGCATTATTTGATCAAGGTTAGTAGTTTGCATAATGTTTGCTTGGAATGAAGAAATTCAATTTTTTACGCAAAAATTGAATCCACGTTCTCTTCAATAAATGAGATTATCGGAACAAGAATACTATTTGTCTGCGATATGGTTTACATGCCTCTTAGGTTGCGTTGTCAATCCTGAGGCATGGATGGTTGCTGTCGCGGTCACATTTTGGTATACCGCAATTCACGTCACAAATAAAATTCAACTAATTGGAGGCGAATCAACAGAACAAAAAAGGAACTCAAGGAAGGCATTTTTACAAATGATGTAAGATCAGTGTTGTTTTTTTGATCAGTTTGCCTTTGTGCAATATTTCTATTTCGCCTGAGTTGTTAAGTCGAGCCTTGTATCCATTAATTTCATCAACTTCGCCCAGTCGCCCCGTTTGATACACAACTTTACCACCTGTCTGACTCAGTGACAAATTGCCATCCTTCCCAAGAGTAAGCCGATAAGGTCCAACCAAATTATGTCTTAACATTATATCATCAGTACCCGATATGTGAATTCGAAGTGGGTAAGCTCCGGTTACATCGTTGATTGTCAAATTACCATTTTCATGAAGGCATAGTGATTTTGTTCCATTGGGCGAATATATTGTTGATCGGCCTACAGAATCAAGATGGTTCATTTTGTCAATCGAGCTCCATAATATGTCAACTTCGTATTGCATTATGTCAGGTGCTGTTGCGTTTTTGTATAAACTTGGTAACATAATTTCGTAGACAACGTTACCCCTGGTCATCAAAATTGAACCTGTGTTTGACACTGATAAGCGCCACTCATCAACAGGGGTTATGTAATTTGGGACTGTTGCATCCAACATTGAGCCATGTGCCCAAACTATAGACCCGTTTTTGTCAGTCACAATGATATTGCCAGTCGGCATTAATTTTAATGAGCATGGACCATCAGCTGTTTTTTCCGTTTGTTGAATAATTTCATTGCCGATTACCGTTGCTAAAATTCCGTTGTCAAATAAAATCAGCTGTGCTTTACCATTCGCAGATGTTAATCGATCATGAGCCACTCCTCCATCGACCACCGATGATTTACTATGAAGCGTCGATGTGTGTCTTGAGTCCAAAATATCTCCTCGAAGTCCGAGATAATATGCCGACATTTCTAACCCATGATACGATCTTGGGTCAGCTGCTTGATTGCCCAAATGATCGAGCATTGTTTCTTTGTTACGAAATCTGAACAACACAACAATGCATATAATGACCGCGATCAATAATAAACCGTAGTTCCATTCCATACTTACTTCGTTAAAAGGCAATACATCAAAAATCATGCCATTAAAAAATTGAATGGTCTGACCATAGATAAATATGTCAGTGTGCCAAACTCCAAAAGCATTTGCCTTCGTGAGTTTAAAGTATACTGGCTATGTGGCATATTTGTGCGGTCAAATAACTCAGCTAGATATTTATAGTGATAAACGTTTAGTTGCTCAGTATTGCTATGGGATGTGTAAATATTTGTACAATATTCCTACCAAGAAATCGTTATCATCCGCTCAAAATCAATCCAACTTTCATATTACTATTGAGGGTGGTCCAACTGAGTTAGGTTTGCAATATGCTAAAGTATACACAGAGTTGCTATCGATTGGTGATGCGGTGGAAAGGCTACCTAGTCTTAGTGGAACTATTCAAATATTTGTGTAAGATATGTTTTTTCTAGTGGATAGTAAAACATGAAATGCGATGGTGCACAAGCAAACACCAATATTCTTTTCTGCGTCGACGGAAAGAAAACATTTGGTGGATATACACCGGGTTTGCCAATCACGCATTATAAGTTGTATGGCTCGGCCGAATCAGAAACATTCTTTAACAAAACTATCGATGCAAGTCACAATAATATCATAATTTCGCTAGATCAAATCGCAGGTGGATCGGGCGTCGCTCATTTGTCAGGACCAGAAACCTTCACTGACAAAAATATGACAAGCCCAACTAATAATCTTATAGCAAGGGGTCTATGGTCAGGGAACGGAAGTACCGCAACTTTAACTTACTCATCTTTACCCCCGACGGTTGGTCAAGTTTTGACCGCTACTTCACCAACCGCTGCGATATGGGCTAATCCTGGAGCTTCGACAAGCCGACCAACTTATAGTTTGTTTAATGGCCTTGCAACTGCGACTGGTATTGAGTGGAAAACGATAGCATATTTTACTTGGTCAATGTCCAGATATGGGACGTATTCTAACGGGGTACTCATTTTCTACACCAAAATACTAGGCACAAATTTGGATGTTCGCTTGTTTGATTCGACAAACAGTGTCATTCTATGTTCAGATTTGAACATTTCCACTGATGGAACAAGGTTGGTAAGCGTCACCAACCCCACCAGTGATGCGGTCATACAACTCCAAATACGTAAGTCGACGGATGGAGGGCTCCCACCAGAAATATCGGGAGTAACCTTGGAATACAATTAAAAAGTGGGCGCTTTTTTGTATATTTGCAACATGATGGAGCATAACGTTATGCTAGAATTGAGTTGGGGTTCTCGCCGCAAGCGAATGCAAACACAAAATAACAAAAAAATAGGATTCATCATGGACAAAATAAGTGAGCTGTTCTCAATAGAGAAGGATGCTTTTCGTATCTTTGTGGGTTGTAAGGAAGTTGGGTACGAGCATGCACATCTTGAATTATTTTGGTTTGATGCAACGCCAACCGTCAATATCGAGATACTTGATGGCGAATCGCAAACAAAAAAAGATTAGATGCCTAAGCATCCTTTCTTTTTGTATGAGAGCAAGTTTTAAAGTGAAAGTTTATATTCATTCCACCATTTGCCATATTGAATATGAAGATAAATCATGGCCTTGAAAAGAGCATCAGCTTTATCTTCGTGAATCAAGGCTCGATCTGCACCATTATTTGATCGACATTCGCGAGCGAGACGCGCCGCAGATGCTCTACCAGATTCGTAAGATCGATACAACTCTAAAGCTGCAACAACCTCAGCAAAACTAGGAACATATGATGGATTGTAGTTGAATTCGAATGATGACATTTTAACTTTAGAGCCCCGTAATTCAATTTTTCTGGCAAAAAGAAAGCGGGTTTAAATCTCCATCAAATTCCGCAGAAGGTCCAAATCTGGATAAGTTTCACTACATTCTAATTCTGCGGCTTTCAAAATGTTAAGGTACTTCTGCACTCTTACTCTAAGCTCATTCATTTTTTCCCAATCGCCTTCTATCGCAAATTCATCGGCCCTATCCCAAATTCTTAGCATCCCAATGGTCAGGGCGGAATAATTTTCTATTAATTCTTGCGGTGGATATTTGGGGGCTTGATGCGCCATAGGCAGGTTCATTTTATTTTACGATGTGAGATTCAATTTTGTATTTTATTGCTAATTTTGTGATGCGCAAGCGAAAGATTTTTTTGGTCAATATTTTTGGTCACAAAAAAGGTCGTCTCATTAAATGGCTCTATCTTTTCCTGGAATCGACGTCACCGGCATAGTGCGCGGTAACATTTTTAACTATCGCAGCGCAGTAGTTGCTGCGTCTGCCAACAACGGTAATTGGACTGGTACCGCAAGCGCATCTTATGTCAATCCAACCCTGACTATAACAGGGTTGACTGCTGGTACGACATTTGGGGCGTTAGATTCATATACAACTTTAGTTGCTAATGATCGTATTCTTTTGAAAAACATGTCAACCATATCCGCTGGGACGGCAAATAATAATTCATACAACGGCATATGGTTCATCACTGGTGGAACAACAACAAGCATAACTTGTGTTAGAGCCCCTGACTTAATCGATGGCGACTCTGTCAAAAACATAACACTTTGGATAAACAATGGAACCCTTCATGGAAACTCAGCGTGGACTGTCACAGAATCTGTTTTGGTTTCAACCGGAACTCCAGCAAACGCATTTACGTTCACTCAATATGATGTCATGGGAACTCTCGCAGTTGCTAGAGGGGGTACCGGAGTAGCATCATTTGGAGGCACAAATACGCTTTTGTATACAACGACTGCAAATGTGTTAGCCTCTCTGGCGACTGCAAATAATGGTGTGCTAGTAACAAACGGTACTGGTGTTCCAAGCATATCATCGACATTGCCAACTGCAGTCGTCAATAACATTTCTCATGCCCAACTATCAGGTTTATTAGCTGATGATCATACCCAATACGCATTATTGGCTGGTAGAGCTGGTGGTCAAACTCTCATCGGAGGTACTGCTGCTGGTAACAATCTTACCTTGCAGTCAACCTCGAATGCCTCTAGGGGTGCAATTTTGCACAACGACCCAGTTAGGGTTGATGTTATTGATGCGCTAACTGCAACCACGCTTACTATTGGTAACTCAGTAGCGACCAAGGTTCAACTTGGTAAAACCACAACTACCGTCGAAATTATGGGTGATCTCTTTGTTAGAGGAGTGACAACTCAAGTCGATTCTGAAAATCTCAATATCGCCGACAACAATATTTACCTCAATGCGGGGTACACAACTGCGGCTGCTCAGACCGGTGGTCTTGTGGTCAACTATTTACCTATCGCAACAACCGACACAGTTGCCACTGGAGGGTTTGCAACCACAACGACGGTCATAACAACTGGGTCAGCGACTTTTGCGGTTGGTCAATTTATTCAAATAAGCGGGGCAAACACCATAGATAATAACGGCATTTTTGAAGTCCTATCACACGTTGGAACTACGTTAACAATAAGATCATCGCCAGTTGAAACCTTTTCCCAGAATGTATTTGTTGTTGATACGACTGTTGCAGGATCTATAACCCGACTCAATGTGACTGTCATGAGGGCCGGAACAGATGGCATTTGGGAAACAGGTCGAGGTGCGGTGACCCCGATAACTTACACTGACTTATCGACTACTGTTAGATGGTCCTATTCTGTGCTGACTAATTTGGCCAACGCTAACGGAACCACCTATACTACAATAGGCTATTTTCCTTTCCAAGTGTCAACTTACAACCCGGGTTCAATAACAACTGGGGTTCTTATTGCATGGGTTGTCGTTGGGGCAAATCGTAATCTTGATATTCAGGTTTTCGATGGGACTTCGCAAATAGGAATTATTAGCGTAACTGCGGGTACCGCTGCGGGAGTTTTTACTGGAGCAGTTACCACCCCAACCACCAATGTTCTTCTTGAGTTTAGGATTAGAAAAAGCGCTGCTGGTGGGACGAATCCACAAGTATTTGGCTTGAGTTACAACTTAACTATGTAAATCGCAACATGGACCAATGTTTTTTTATTTTGTTGAACCATTTTAAAAGAAACGGTCAACGAATAATCAACAAAATTAACATGAACGTCGATAATACTGTAAAAGTTGACCTCAATTCTCTCTCCAAAGAAAGTCTTGTTTTGGCAATTGAACAATATAGGGCCAGTTCGTCAGCGAACGCAAAAGCGTTACAATATTGTGAGGTTGTATTGACTCTAACATCAACTCAGTTACAAGCCACCGAAAGAGAATGCAATTTGCTTAAGGGTCAAGTTACAGAATTGCAAGATAAAATACGTCTTTTGTCCCCAACTCCTAAAGTTGAAGACGTTACAACCCCCGATAATATTGGCGACTGATGAGAATTGTATTGAAATGCAATGAAGTTTGTATTAGATTTTTTGTCCACCTATAAAATGATTACATTACCCAACTTATTTGTTAGCGGAACAATGGGAGGTTCAGGTACCGCGCACAGGGCTCCTGTTCGGGCGGCTACCGTAGTAGCGGGAACTTTGGCCACTTCTTTTGCAAATGGTCAATCTATAGACGGTGTGGTCCTCGCCACCGACAATAGAATCTTAATACAAAACCAAGCATCCGCTATCGAGAATGGTATTTATATTGTGCAGGCCGCAGGTGCTCCAATCAGAGCTTCAGATTGTGAAGCGGGTACCTCAATGAGTGGTATAATTGTGACTGCCAGAGAGGGTACCGTCAACGCATTGATGTCCTTCATTTGTAGTACCCTTTCCCCGAATGACATAGTTGGGACAAACTCGCTAACCTTTGTGGCAAATGTGTCAACTTTATCCAAAACTTTGACAGCGGGCAACCAAACTGGGGGAAACAATATTATATTTACGGGGACTGACACTCTACGATTCACTCGAACCAACAATTTGATAATAGATGCGGCTACTATCACAACCACCAATCGGATGTTAACTTTGCCCGATCCTCTTGGAAATGACAGTTTCGTTTATGCCGCGCTAGCACAAACTCTAACCAACAAAACAATATCAAGCGCGACTAACTCAGTTGGGGCAAACCACCTTAGAACTACTGGTGCAAATGTGAATGTCGATGCGGCAGCGCCACCTACGACGGGTCAAATTCTTAGAGCAACCTCGGCCACAACAGCAACTTGGCAAACTGGGGAAAATGTGTATGGTTCTTTTGAGTTTAAACCCTCAGTTAGAGTTGCGACTGTCATTGCGGGAACTTTGGCGACCTCTTTTGCAAATGGTCAAACTGTAGATGGTATAACTCTTGTTACCGCAGATCGCATCTTGATAAAAAATCAGGCTTCTGGAGTTGAAAATGGTATTTATGTTGTGACTGCAGGCACACCAACTAGAGCAGCTGATATGCCAGTTGGGTTAAATGCCAGGGCCTCATTTGTAATTGTTCAAGTGGGTACAAACAACAATGACACTGGGTTTGTTTGCGCAAATGCAGGCGGGACCGATGTTGTTGGAACTCACGCATTAGTATTTACCTCAGTTACAATTCAGACTCCAAACAGCGCAACCAATAGATCAGTACCTCGGTTCTCTGGGACATCGGGTATGACAATACAAGGATCAACCCTAATTGTGGCTGATACAGGAGAAATTATTGACTCGGCGGGTAATGAATTGTTGGGTTGGTCTTCTTTGCCATCGGCCATCAATTATTTGGGTATTGGTAATGCGCCAATAAACACTGGTCCACGATTATTTGCGTTTGGAGATGATACAAATATTAATCTTCATATTGTACCAAAGGGTCAAGGGACAGTCAACTTCATAACCAATGATGCAACGACCAATGTTGAAACTCGTTATTTCGACAACGGTAGTATTAACTATATGGGAATACGAGCACCAAGTAGCGTGAGTTCCTCATACACAATGACTTGGCCTACTGCGCAAGGAGCGGCTGGGCAAGTTTTGCAAGCCCAAGGTGGAGGCGTTTTGGATTGGTTAACACCTTCTATTGGCATGACTCAAGTAACATCGACCACCGCAGTGAGTACCTCATCAACAACTTATGTTCTCATAACAGGTATGACTGTTGCACCCGCTGCGGGTACATATTGGGTTAGCTTCTCTGGCTCATTTGGTATCCCATCAACAACGGGGGTCACATTTTATTGTACTATCTATTCAGGCGGAGTGCAAGTAACTCATTCTGAGCGAACCATGTGGAACATCAGTGTGCATGTACATAGTGTTGAATTACCTTGTCATACCCAAGCTCTAGTAACTGTCAATGGATCACAAGCTGTGGAAGTTAGATATAGAGCAAGCGCAGCAAATTCAATAACCGCTCGAGCAAGATCGATGCTTCTAATTCGCCAAAATTAAGGACGATCTTGTAAAAAAATAAGAACAACGCATGTCAATTAATTTTTTGTAATTTGAGGAAGCGTTTGATTGCGCAAGAATAATTTTGCTGACCTCAGTAAAATCAATATCACAATAGAACTAGTTGATGGTTGAGATGATTTTTATCGGTTTGAATATTAATTAACTTTATGTATCCGGCGAAGTAGAGTTTGCTAAGTCATGACGACAACTCCAGTTTTGTCTTTGGAAGAAGACTTCAACGGAAATTTCCAACCGGAATATTTCAATCAGTTTACTGAATATGTGAACAACAGCGGTCAAATCAACGCAACTATGGAATACATTTTGAGTTTTAGCGAGGATGATATCGTTTGTCAATTTGACGGTGAAGTTACACCGAGCGAAGAGATTCTCCTTAAAGCCTTGGCATCAAACTTTGTTTATGTTGAACCAATTTACTATAATTCGTATGACACTTTTGTGCCTCGTCAAGCAGATTTCAATTTGACCTCTTACCAAAAAGTTGCATCATATCCATATCCTGGAACCACAACTGCAGCGTCTATTCAAGCCTTAATTGTTGTGTCGAATAAGGATTCAGGAGTGACAAATTATACAATTCGTCTAGAAGATGTCACTCATTCACTGACAATCTGCGAAGCCACCTTCACTAACAACGTCGAGACTACAAACACCTTAGCAACCATCTCAAATTTACCATCATCAAAAAGTATTTTTGAGATACAAATTAAGAAAACCGGAGGAACGGGTTCCGATTATGCGCACATTCAATCGATAAGTGTCGCGACATAAAGGTCGTTAGTTTTACAAAAAATGGGGTGATTTTTTGTCAAAAGTCAATTCCAAGGGATACAGTTTCTGTGCAAACTGAATCGCGCCAAGTATTTTTCCATATAATTTTCAACCGTATTGTCCCAACAGGTGCTTCAAAATACTTTGCTACCTCGGGCTCCATTTTAAGACCGTCAACTTTCACACTGACTACTGGATAAGCATCGCAGTTTATAGTCATGACGCAACATAAACCTAATTTATGATAACTGTGAATGTCTTTTATGTTGTCCCAAATAATGTTGGATATGTTACCCATCCCAAAATATGCTACGCTAACATTGTGTGAAATATTAACATCATAACAATTTTCCTCGAGGGACTCCCTCACAAAGAAATTATTACTTGAAACTCCTTCAGTTTTAAGTTTGTATAATTGCAAACCATCAACCTCGCTGGGTAATTGTGTCGCGTACGACACGTTAACGTAAGTTAAGGCGTTATTGCGTATGGAACCAGCTTTTAAGCCAGAACGCTCAACTGTTTTGTAGGACAACATTGTTTAGTTTTGGTGACCGGATATTCATTTTTTTCATGTTTTTATATCCAGTTGGTTGCTCGTATGTCTGTCGATTATTATTGGCGAGTTCAACGGATAAACAATGGGAACTATGAATATGTATATTCTATTAACGAACCAACCACAGCACCCAGCGACGGTGGGTCAATAGTCACGTCAAAAACATGCGCAATATTGATGCGTGGTAGACAAACCATAACGACTGGTGCTCTTATACTTGAATCATCTTTGTCATCCACACAAGCTATCAAAATATCGGCCACGGCAACAGCGGGTGGTATGGAACTCAACACTGGTACAGGCGGTCTTGCTTTGGGATGTGGCTCAAATACGGGTGGAGTGCGAATTGGCGATGCAGCATCCGCAAAAACGATAACTATTGGGAACTCTACCGGGGCATCAAGAGTGGTATCTCGCAACGGAACCGGAGGTCGATTCTTGTCGCAGTTAGGTCCGTCATCTATGACCGACGCATCACAAACCGCTACCGCAACTCAATTAATATCAGGTATTATGTATATGACTGCTACGGCTAATAGGACGATAACGTTACCAGCTGCGGCATCTTTGGTTTCAACCTTGAGCGGAGTTGCAGTCAACGACTCTTTTGAATTTACCGTTGTTCAAAACGGGACTGGATTATTGGACCCGATAATCACTCTGGCTATGGGGACCGGAGGTAGTTCAATAGGAAGCATGATTATTGCGCCTGCCACAAACACCCTCGTAGTTTATCGAACATCGGGATGTGGCAGATTTAGATTGCGATTTACGAACGTCACCACCTCATCGGAAGCTTATGAGGTATACAGGGTTGGCTAAGGAACCTATTTTGCGCAAAATGCAACCATAGTTTGGTACGTTTTTTGTGGCACTGATTCGATATAAAAAAGATATTTTTCTACAAAATTGCGCAGTTTAGTAACTTTTTATGAGCACCACTTTATTTTTACCTGGGCGCACTATAGATGATAACGGTTCGCTCAACATCGGTACCCTCTTATCAACTGGGGTTAACATCGGTCGAGTTGGATTTCCGGTCAACATAATTGGGTCAATTAATGTATCAATGATTGATGGTCCTGGAGTGGTAAGTGTCGGTACGGTCTTAGCCGCTTCAGTGTCGATTGGTAGAGTTGGAGTGACGACCTCTCATTTTGGAATTCAGAGTTTCACTGCGGGACTGCGAACCGATCTTGTGCAAGCCCAATCAGCAACTCAGATGTTTTTGGGGTTGGATGCAGTTGGTATGGCCCTTTCGCCAAGCAGTGGTACAATAGCAATTGACCAATTCTTGGTTGGTGGGCAAATTAACATTGGGGTCGCAAATGCAACCGGCATAACTCTTGGTCGACTAGGTATAACGACCACTCATGATGGCTCTCACGCATTTACGGGAACATTAAGCACAAATTCTGTACAATCTCAATCAGCATCGACGCTCTCTATTGGGTCAGGTGCAACTGGATTAACTTTGGCTCCGAGTAGCGGGGTTATCAACATTGACCAATCGACAACAGGAAATACAATCAACGTCGGAGGAACCAATGCAACCTCAATCAACATAGGTAGGGTTGGGGCGGTAACAACAATTGTTGGTACTTTTAATCTGAGCTCGATAGATGTTGCTGGGGCAGTTAATGTTGGTACCGCGATGGCAACCTCAGTCACCATTGGCAGGCCAACCATAACAACAACAATAAACGGCATAGCGGATATTGCAAATCTTGATCGAGCAGGGGTTATCACAATCGGAGGAACATCAGCCACCTCAATTTTGATAGGTCGATTAGGCATATCAACAACGATAAACGGTACAGCAGATATTGCGAATCTCGATCGGGCTGGTGCAATTTTGATCGGAGCGACTAACTCAACTGGAGTAACTTTAGGTCGAGCCGCGACTACAACAACTGTGTTGGGAGTTGCCGATATTGCACAAATAGATCGAGCAGGTATATTGACAATCGGAACCACTCTTGCAACTTCACTGTTTGTGGGCCGTAGCGGAGTAACGACTACAGTGAATGGCACTGCAGATATAGCCACTCTTGATCGCGCTGGCGCAATTGCGATTGGAAATACAAACGCAACATCCATCACTGTTGGCCGTGGTGGAGTGACAACCACTATAGCAGGATTTGCCGACATAGGCACTCTTGATAGATCAGGAGTTATCAACATCGGCACAACATTGGCTACTGGTATATTTGTGGGTCGCAGTACAATAGCAACTACGTATTCAGGTACACAAGCATATATCAACGGCATAAACACCGACACCATTCAAGCTAGAACCGCAGTTGCCATGTTAATAGGAACAAATGCAGCAGGTCTTGTCTTGGCTCCAACAAATGGTATCATTTCTGTGGATCAAGCAACCACAGGAGCGGCAATAAATATTGGATCCACCTTGGCAACCTCACTAAGCTTGGGCCGAGCCGCGATTACAACGACGATATTGGGTACCGCCAATCTAGCGACCATCGATCGGGCCGGAGCAATTTCCATAGGATCAACTCTGGCAACATCATTGAGTTTGGGTCGGGCCACGGTTACAACGACCATCTTGGGTACCGCGGATGTAGCGACTATGGATCGGGCTGGTGCTATTGTGATCGGTGGTACTAATGCAACTTCATTAACACTGGGACGAGCAGCGATCGCCACCACAATTTTGGGGACTGCTGATTTGGCAACCCTAGATCGAGCTGGGGCAATTTCCATTGGAGGGACTAGTGCAACTTCAATTTCGATAGGTCGCGCTGGAATATCAACCACGCATTCAGGAACGCAGGCATTTGTCAATGGCATCAATACTGATCTTGTACAAGCTCGAACCCCAGTCACAATGGTAATTGGTTCTAATGCAGCAGGACTAACACTTGCTCCGACCAATGGTGTTATCTCTATGGATCAAGCAACAACTGGAGCAGCGATAAATATTGGTACCTCAATAGCGACTGGTATCTTCATTGGAAGGGCCGCAATAACTACAACACACTCTGGTACACAATCATTCACCAATGGCATAAATACTGATCTTATTCAAGCGCGAACAGCAGTACCTATGGTCATAGGGACAAACTCAGCGGGATTAACTCTTGCTCCAACAAACGGGACAATCACAATTGACCAAGCAACTACTGGAGGCGCCATGAACATGGGAACTGTAAGAGCGACTTCAATAACGATTGGCCGAGTTGGGATTACCACCTCAATAAATGGACCACTCTCACTTAACAGTACTCCTCTTAATACGTTCATTGTTGATTCATTGACACAAAATGCGAGTAGCGCCATTCCACTCACAGTTGGATTTATGCAACAAGAAATGAATCGCATCAACAATATTATAACTCTAACTTATCGGCAGTTAGTTGCTGCTGTTGTGTCGCCAGGTGGAGGTGCCTTGGTGTCACTTAGTATATCGTTAGGTGCATCGTTTCGGCCACCGGCTGACATATCGACCTCGGCCCTTATTGAGATTAACGGAGTACCAACTTTGGGAATCTTCTTTGTCTTGGCCACCGGACAAATGCACTTTGGGAAAACAACCGGCTTGTTTGCGCCTGGAGATAGTATTTTGGTAAGAACAGGGTCCATAAGTTTTAGTTTTACCTAAGTTGAATAGGTCGATTAGTTTGCGTTGTGCGCAGACTATGTTATTTTTTTGTGTCATATAAAAATTAAATCCTCTTTGCTAAGGTACTGAAGATGTACACGGCGATTACTGGTACGTGTAATGGTCGAGTGGTTGTACATGCCGTTGAATTACGAGACCAATGGCTGTCACAAAAGCCAATATTGACCCCAACTTGCACTCAATGCGCGCCTGCAAAACCAATAGAATGTCCTTATAAATTGTTCCGCATAGAAGGGGTTAAAAAATACTGGTGCCCAAACAAACGCTCAACTTGCGTAGGTTGTCGAGTGCTATGCAAACATGACAGAAATTCTGCAAAGCGAGATGCAGAACCCGAGAAGAAATAATGATGATGTCTTTTTTTGGGCGGTATTAAAAATTGAATTCGTATCGTTAAAGCAAATTACGCTATGTCATTTGAAGCGAACTATAAAAGCAGAACACAATTCTCATGCTCCATATGTCGACCTGGAGTAATTATGTCGTGTCCTCAAAATACGGGTAAAAACCGAGTGGGTTATTGGTGCCCCGCAAAAATGGAAACTTGTGACGGTTGTCGGAAAATATGTTCTCATGATGTCGGTCCAGACCCAATTTACGTTTGCCCACATGACATGCCACTAAATCAGTTCATCACATCACCAAGTAAAGTGCAACAATTCGACGATGATAAGGAAACTCGGAAGCAATTAAAAATCTTGATCCGCATAAAAGATCAGATTGAAAATGTAGATGATATTCAAACCCTCCTTGACGTGATTGAGTTGTGCACTGATCGCATATCAACCATCAACTCTGGTAAGAAATAAAAAACTTGTGTTTCTTTTTTATGTCCCTAAAACAAATGTTTCTCAAGCCATTACCTCACGACATTGTAAAACGTATCCTCATTTTAGCCAGGTCAAACTGCGTTTGTGAATATGCAATATTATCCAAAGAGTGGGTCAATGAATTTGGCGCAAAAGAGCCACCTATTTTCTCTTGCCAATGGTCGATCGCCAGAGAGATGGTTGATCGAAGTATGCAAGTTGCCTTGTTTTGTGGACACCGCTTGCAAAGAAAAACTAAGTTTGAGGATTATGACTATATTATGCAAAAGTGTATAACCGATAATGACGCAGATGGTATAAGATTTGCCTTAACCCTCTTACCAACCCCAATAGTGTATAACTATTATGTTGGCTTGGCCAACAAATTGGGCCACTACGATTTACTAAAGTGGATAAACTTTTCATCCCTGTCTGAGTCAAACGACTAAAAAAATATGACACGCTTAAGATGATTCAAGCTCGCTGACTTTATTAACCTCGTTTGTAATTGTGTTGAAAATAAACCGTTCCAATTCCGGAATGGGTAAAATGTCCAACTTAGCAAAGGCATTCAGTTTGGGTCTTATGGTATCGCAAGGAATTATAGTTAATCCCGATGAACCCGCCGTAGATTGTGAATATTGCATGGCTAAGATCATGTTTGAATCATGTCCCTGAATTTTAAAACTGCTGTTGTTCCATGAATGAGATACTTCAAATTCATCTTTTGTCATAATGACAACCCACTCATCGCGAGTTATGAGGTGCATATTTTCTATCACTATGGCCATCTCGCAGGTAGAATGTCTTGTATGTATCACAAGATTCCAAGCTGGTTCGGGTTTGATGTCGATCCCCACTAACGATATGGATGGTTCGGTCATTTAATTAGAGGTGCCATGTTTTATAAAAAAAGAAGGTCGCTCATTTTTTCTCAACTCCTGCATCATCTTCATTGTGTCGATCAGGAGTTTCATGGTGAGCCCCAAATTGATGATTCAGTTGTCCAGGTTGAGTATCAAACTCTCCGGTAAAATCTGGATCGAAATTCACGATATGATTTAGATTGGAATCGACATTCACGATATGATCTTGATATAAATCGACATTCTGATCGCACGAAAGTCTCATAGGTGTTATGTCTGGATGACTGGTCATGGTTTTTGGGTACAACTCTGCGAAATCAGGAAATGGTGATGCAGGTTCAAACCATTCTGGATTTTTGAGGATGGGTTGGAAGATGTAACTTGGGTCAGGAAGGCAAAAGTTTTTCAGGTCGATGATCGCCATTAATTTTGGTATGGCGATTTTGGCTTCAACATCTATCCTGCCAGTTATACCGACCTGGTTGTAAGTCTCGAATGTCATCATTGAACTAGCTCTCCTGATGGAGAAGAGTGCATTTGTTTTTGTGGTGGGGTAGTAAAACTTAAATTCGTTCAAAGTAAACATTAATTCCCAATCAGACTTTCTGACATAGTCTGCTCTCAAGAGAGTGAGAGCCATGTAACAAGATATGTCATCAACACTTATGGAAATATCAAATTGCGATGAGTTACTCTCGCGAACACATTTGGCAAAATGCAATTTTTCATAGAGATTATCATCAGCAAGTTGCTCTTGTTTGTTGGCTGTATCGTAGCTCATGTTAGTTTGTTATATTTGGTGGATATTCAATTTTTATTGCGAGCTGGTCTCAAAAAAAACAAAGGTCACTCATTATAACTTTTCGCGACTGATGCCCAGTAAACTTGCCAACTTATCTGCGAATATCTTCTTTGGAAGTAGCATGGATGCTGCAGCATTTTGTAAATCGGTGCGAAGATCTGCAATAATTACCATTCTACCATCGTGGCTAGGTCCAACTAAAAAATCAGCATTCTTAGTTTTGTCGAGGGGACATCTTATGTCCATCGAGATGCGCGAATAATCAATTAATATTTCCCATTCGTTTCGAGAAACCGTATGAGCGTTCCTCATCAACATGGATGACCGACCCAAAGCATGACGCACAATGACTTCTATGTCCCATCCGCTTCCATCAGGATGAAGCAACTTTTTCAAAAACAGACCTGTGTTGTCACACATATTGCTTTTGAAGGACAATCCCATTTTTTATTACAAATCAACGCAAAAAAACAAAGTCGCATCACTCGCTCATTTGTCAATATGTTCTGTTGATTTCTCATTGAGTTTCAACATTTCTTCAAACTTCTCGGCGAATAACGCTTTTGGTAACTTCATGCCTCCAGCAGCTTCTTCTATGCCACCATCAGGATCAATCATGATGATAATGTCATCGCCGCTTGACCACAAACTAAAATCCTTATCTTTCCCTGGTTTTTCAGGATAACATATTCTTGAGGAAGAATAAGGTTTTATAAAATTTAGCCACTGGCCCAATGAAATTTTATAAGCGTCCCTTATTAGCAAGCATGATTTTCCCAAAGAGTGACGAACTTTAATGCTCAGACCCCAAACAGTTTGATCGTCTTCATCAGGATATATTTGTTTCAAGACTAATGATGCTTCGTTAATTGCCATGTTATTTGTGAATCGCATATTCAATTTTATATTTTTGAGTT
>JACCDX010994589.1_pt1 | contig 16356 bp, 13 predicted proteins | sample 7449681 | NCBI WGS metagenome assembly JACCDX01 (sample SAMN15323450, study PRJNA562643) | freshwater metagenome | isolation source: river surface water | place: USA:Blue River Watershed | collected 2017-08-18 | reverse complement strand
CTCGGTACTATATATGTCACACATGAATCCACTCACACAGAAGGTCTGCATTACCTTAAATTAGCGGCAGAACAAAATAATCGCACTGCTACTAAAAATCTTATCTCTTATTACAAAGGAGAATTAGTAGATGGCATTTCTGATCCAGCCAAAGTAGAGGAATATACGAAAAAATTAGCCACCTTGCCTGGTGATGATGCCTCAATTGATTTTAATGTGGTGTTACCAAGATCAACACTAAGTTTGGCAACAGCAACTGAAACTGCCGGAAGAGCTGAAGAAAAATTCAACTTAAGGCCTTAAGGCTATTATTTAACCGAAATATAAATCTCGACTTCCGAATCATCACCCAGATCAGAATCTTCGTTATAAATTTCAAAATCTGAGCTATATTTGCGCTCTAAATCTGAGCCCCAAATTTTCTTCCATTCTTTAATTACAGCTTGCGGCATTGCACCAATTGCAGTGGTAACTGCATATTTTTGTTCAGGAATTACGTGAGTAATCATGCCGGCTGGAACATCGTCAAAATCAAAAACTTTTACGCCCAGAATAAATTTATAAGGCTTGGTATGATCACCCTCGTAATCGGTGTAAATTACAAAAATTTCATCACTAACTTTCTCAGCAGTAATTTTATCCAAAACTTTTTCCTGATGAAATTTTTGCCACAAAGCGGCAATTTTTTGTGCTCCGGCAGCACTGTTGTCAGTTCTTACAGCAATTCCGATAATTTTTTGTTCTGTTAGTTCAGCTTCGATATATTTCATAAATTATATTTGAATGGTTACACAAACTGGACAGTGATCTGAGGCTTTCTCTTGATCTCGTACACCGCGATCTTCAATCGCAGTTGCAACAATTTTATCTGCCGCTTGTGGTGAAGTTAAAAGATAGTCAATTCGCATTCCTTTGTTATGTTGCCAAGAACCACCGCGATAATCCCACCAGCTAAATGCTTGGCTTTGCGGATTTGCCGCGCGGTAAGAATCAACAATTCCTAAATTTAAAATTGAGCGAAATTTTTGACGTTCCAGATCGTGAAAACAAACGGTATTTCGTAAACTTTTTGGATCAAAAACGTCAATTTCTTCCACCGCAACATTATAATCACCACCAAAAATCTGCATTTCATTAAACTCAGCAAGCTTAGAAAAATGCGACTTCAAACGTTCGAAAAACTTTAATTTGTAAGTAAATTTCTGGCTAGTTTCCAAAGTTTCATTTGGCATCAAATCGCCACCACCATTAGGCACATAAATCGAAGCAACACGAATTGCAGAGCCTCCAACTGAAATTACACCTTCAATATATCGCGCCTGCTCATCAACTTCTCCATCCAACGTTGGCAAGGCTTTAACCACGTCTTCGATTTTATATTTCGATAAAATCGCCACACCATTGTAAGATTTTTGTCCCGACACTGCAACGTTGTAACCCGCATCGTACAAGGCCTCGACTGGAAATTCACTTTCAATACATTTCAATTCTTGCAGCAAAACCACATCAGGATTGGAATTTTTCAACCACTCCAGAAGCCTTGGTAAACGTGCTTTTACAGAGTTTACGTTGAAGCTGGCGATTTTGATTTTACTCATATTCATATTGGTTGATTTTGACTAGTTCGACTTCCAGTAAGAGAATTAGCCTCTATAACCGTGACCGATCTTGATTCAGATTCCATAGTTGCCAACACTGATTTGATCAATTGATTTTGAACTTCACTAAGCCCTTCATAATTGTGATCGATAAATTCTCTACTCTCAAAAGGCTTAATATTAAAGGCTTGTGCATGATCCAACATTTTATCACAAACCATACAAATTACCTTCAAAATCTCACCTTGAGTTAAAGGATCTGGAGCTCTTAAATCTTCCATCGCTTGGGCAACTCGGTTTTTAATGACACGCAATTCTTCTATAGTTTGAACATCTCTCTCGCTAAAAGAGATGAAGTCTTGATTTAGGGCATTTCTGGCATTGAATTCTTCAACAATATCACTGACACCAACCGGAACTAATATTGCCGCCAGCATATTATTTCTTTTACTAAGATGAGCTCGAATCTCAGGATTTCTTAAGTCGGAAACCACATCTTTTAAATCGCTGCAATCATTTTGTGAATTGAAAGAGATGTTAGAAATATTGGCGACCAAATTATTTAATGATCTGCTTACATTAAGTCGCGCAAGATAGCTCATCAAAGATTGAGCTTCGCCTTCTTCATTAATTATCCTGTCCAGATTTGAGCCCGCTTTCAGAAGTAAAGACATCGCTTCGTAATTATCTAAATTCCTCGCAAAAAAACAGGTCTCTAATAGAGGAGTTAGACCCTGATCATCTATTCTGTGAAGCAAATTTGGAGAATCTTGCAACATGTTCTCAACAATGAATGCTATAATTTGGGGATTAGCTCCTATAGCAGCACAATGAAGAATAGTTCTGTTTCTATAATCAGGCATTATTGGATAATTTGGATGAACTGCCATCGCATCCACAAGCTGCATAAAACCGTCCCAATTACCAGCTTTTGCAGCAAGCATAATTGGCAAACAATGTCTCTGAGGATCCAAAACAAAAGGGCTAGCGCCTTCATTAACTAATAAGTCAGCAATACTATATATCCAAATTTCATCACCATTTAGATTTTCATATTTTTCAGAATTTTGCCCCAGCATAAAATTACGGACATCAACAACACCATTGGAACGCTCAGCAGCTTTGCACAAAAAGAATTCTTGATTTTCCCTTAGAATTCTTGGCTTAGTCACTTGGTAATTTGATTGAGATTAAAGATCTTTCATGAAGTGAAATCCGCGGATGTAGAAATCTTCGCGGTAGTAGAGTGCGTGGGATTTTTTATTTTCAGTGAAGGAATCTAAAACGATTTTTTCGCAGCCTAAATTTTTTCCGATTCTTTCAACTTCAGCGAGAATTTTTCTGCCAATTCCCATGCCTCTTTTTGATTCGTCAACGATGAAACTGGAAAGTTGAATATAACGTCCACAATAAAGCATACGTAGTGTCCAATATCCAGTCACACCAACAATTTTGCCATCTAAAAACGCACCGATCATTTTAAAATTATTTTGGGCAATCATTTCTGAAATTTGCTCATCATAATTTTTCAAATTCATTTCAGAATAACGCTGCTTAGTAATTTCATAGGCTAACAGCATTTCTTCTTTGCTGTTTAATTCTTTAATTACGATTTGATCAGCGATTTTTTCTGCCATGTTCTTAAGAGTTTTTAAGTTGATCAGCCAGAGCTGCAGCCCAGTAAGTGACGGTTCCAGCGCCTGTACAAAATACCAAATCGCCAGAAGAAATTTGTGGCTTCACCAAAGCAGCTAAATCTTTTTCGCTGTTAAGTTTGATAACATTTTTGTGACCAGTTTTTTTGATTCCCGCAACTAAATCATCCTGAGTTGCACCAGCAATTGGAGATTGTCCTGCGGCATAAACATCAGCGACAATTACACAATCAGCGTCAGAAAAAGCACCACAAAATTCGTTAAATAAACTGCTAACACGCGAATATTTATGAGGTTGGAAAACACAAATTACTTTATGGTTTTTAGTTAAGGCACGCGCGGCTTTAAGCGTTGTTGAAATTTCAGTTGGATGATGTCCGTAATCGTCAATTATCGCGACATTTTCATATTCACCAACTTTCGTGAAACGACGTTTTACACCGTTAAATACTGCCAAAGCTTTTCTGATTTGTTCTTCATTAAATCCTAAAAAATCGCCAATCGCAACTGCCACCATAGCATTGCTGGCATTGTGTTCGCCGTAAACTGGCATTTTAAGATTTTTAATTTCACGACCATCTTTAAATGACATATCAAAAGTCAAACCTTTGATATCCATCGAAATATTTTTAACGCGCAAATCGGCATCTTTCTTGGCCGAATAAGTCACCAAATTTTTCTTGGTTGCCTTTAATTTTTCGTAAAGTTTTTCAACTTCTGGACTATCCAAACACAAAACACAAATACCCTCAGCCGGTATTTGGTTGATGTAACGTTCGAAGTAAGATTTCTGAGTTTCAAAACTTCCAGCATAGCCAGAAAATTCTAAATGTTCTGGCTCGATATTTGTAACCGCGCCAATAAAGCTTGGAAGAGTAACGAAGCTGGCATCAGATTCGTCAGATTCCGCAACTAAATATTCGCCTTTTCCAACTTTAGAATTGCTGCCAAAATAATGAATCACGCCGCCATTTACAACGGTCGGATCAAGTCCGTTAATTTCCAACATCAAAGAAACGATGCCCGTCGTGCTAGTTTTTCCGTGAGTTCCGGCAATTGTAATGCCTTTAAACTCCTTCATAATTATCGCCAAAAGATTGGCGCGAGTGATAATTGGAATGCCTCTTCTTTGCGCTTCAGCAATTTCAGGATTGTCATTTTTAATGATCGAAGTCTCGACAATTAATGACACATCGTCGGAAATATTTTCGGTTTTATGACCAACGAAATAAGTGGCACCCTTTTCGCGCAATTTTGGTGTCAGATAATTTTCAGTTAAATCTGAACCTTGAACTGGAATCTTTAATTCACGCAAGATGAAAGCCAAAGCACTCATGCCGATGCCACCAAGTCCAATAAAATGTACTTTGCTTTGCGATTTTAGGTCTTGAAAATTCATTGAAATTTTGCTTTAAATTTAAGGGATGCCGAGAGCAGGCAGACAGCTAGCTGGAACGTAAAAGCAAAAGTTTATTTGTAAAATTAAAATTCACAGAAAATGAATAAAAAAAATATCGATCAGATTTTTAGAATTTGGCAAAAAGAAAATCCTCATCCCAAAACTGAATTAGTTTTTACGAATAATTACACGCTTTTAGTTGCTGTAGTTTTGTCGGCGCAAAGCACCGATGTTGGTGTGAATAAAGCGACAAAAGCACTTTTTAAAATTGCTGACACTCCAGAAAAAATGCTGAAATTAGGCGAGAAAAATCTCAAAAAATACATCAATACTATCGGACTTTATAACGGTAAAGCGACCAATATTATCAAGCTTTCGCAAGATTTAGTCGATAAATTTAATTCGGAAGTTCCTGAGGATTTTGAAAGCTTAAAATCTCTCGCTGGAGTTGGTCAAAAAACTGCCAATGTCGTTTTAAATTGCGCTTTTGGACATCCAACAATCGCAGTTGATACTCACGTTTTTCGTGTTGGAAATCGTATCGGATTTATTAATGAAACCACACCAGAAAAAGCTGAAATTGCGCTGCTAAAAGTTATCCCCAAAAAATGGCAAGATCACGCTCATCACTGGATGATTCTGCACGGACGCTATGTTTGCAAAGCTCGAAAGCCAGAATGTGAAAGATGTCAAATCGCAAAATTCTGCTCTTTTAATCTCAAATAAAAACGCTTGTACCGACAAAAAGAAGATTTTATCTAGGTCAGGTTCCACAACCTGAGGTTTATTTTTCTAAAATAAAATCAATCAAATATGTCTAAACAACAAGTTCAAACGAGCGAAAGTTTTTCCAAAACAATATCAGATGCGATTACAACAAATAACGACGAGCTTCTAATTCAGATAATCCGTAGAAATAGGGATAAAATCGATCAAATCCCTGATCACAAACATTTGTTTAATCTGGCTGTGAGTAAAAAATCCACTCACACCTTTGCTCTTTTACTTGATTACGGTTTTGATCCTACAAAAGGCGATAGATCAACTCCCAATCCAATAGCATTTGCCGCACAAACACAAAGTGCTGATTTTTTATCACGCTACTGCGAAGCGATCTCACAAAAATTTGGGGCAGACTCAGTAAGAGATCTAATAAATGAAAAAGATGCCAATGGCAGAAATGCTTTAAGCTATGCACTTGCAGGCAGATCTTATCTTGAATCTGTTAGATTTTTAATCGATAATGGCGCAGATATTGCTGACAATTTTTTACTTAATGCAAAACTTGCGATCGAGAATAGGCACATAAGAACTCTTGAGTTCATGCTAGAGAGAAATGATGGTAAAGTAACCGAAGGACAATTATCGGAACTAAGTCAACATGCTAAAACTCATAATAATCACATTACTCAAAACCTATTTGCGGTTTATGCAGAAAAGCATAGGTTTCCCAAGGTGAAAGGAGAAATTGATTCAGCCATTGATTCTCATAGGGCTACCCAAGGTAGCAGTACTGATATTTTTGAGATATGCCGCAAAGGAAGTTTAGAAGATTTAGAATTCTTGCTCAAGGTTCTTAAAGTAAGACGTGAAGCACCTCTTATTAACAACGATGATTTGCCAACACCATTTCATGATAGACAAGGAATCTCGGCTCTTTTTTATGCGTTAAGCAATAATTGCTATGATCCATTGGTATCTAGATTGCTTGATGAAGGAGCAATTATAACGAACTTAGTAAGAAAAAGAAATACCACTGATCAACCAATCGATGCCTTAAGCTTTTGCATCCATGCTAAAGAGCCAAAAACTTTGGCGACTATTCTTAAGCATCCAAATCTTGATATGGTCTTCTCCGCATCTAATCAAAAATTACTTCTGGGACATGAAACATTCGGCAGAATCGTTGAAGAAATGCTATCTCCTCAACATCTAAATGCCGTAATTGTCGAGTCTTTTTTTACTAATATTTCTGATTTTCGCTTAAGAAGTCTGAATGAAGAAACCTTAGTTAATCTAATAAAAAAATCTTTAGAATATGCTCCAGAAGCTGCGGCAGAAAAACTAAGAGAATCTTTTTCCAAAGCCGTTGCAGATTCTTCGCTAAAATTTGTTGAAATTCTTTTAGACAATTTCTCCAAATCAGATTTAACAACTGTTCCTGAACACAAGCCAAACCCTAGAAAAAGCGCTCGATCAACTGACGAAGAAAGAATCGGTTTGCTTGAAACTCGAGCCGCTTCAGCATCTTATGGTTCAAATGCTGATGTCGAAATGACTAGATCAAGAAATTTATCGCAGCAAGTTACTTGCGACGAATTATTTGAAACGGCCCTAAAAAAGACAAAGACTGATTTAGAAAGTCATAATGGATCAGATTCCAAAGAAATCTTGATTATGCTTTTGAAAAAAGGCATTGAACCTGCGAATAAAACTAGAATGGCTCAAGATCTTGCCGCCGTCGAAATAACCGAAAAAGATTACAAACCCAATCAATCACTTTGCTCAAAAATTTACTCCATGCTCTGCCCGATTGGATTAAGTCGAGAAGTCCATTAAAAAAATAAATTTATGCAGCTGAAAAACCCCAAATTATTCGCCGAAAAAAATTTTATTGGCGGCGAATTTTTTGATAAAAATTCTAAACTTGAAGTCTTCAATCCAGCCACCGGCAAGCTAATTGGAGCGATTCCTAACTGCGATGCCACTGATACGAAGAATGCAATTACAGCTGCAAAAAATGCTTTTGAAAATTGGAAAAAATTAGCCGGCAAAGAGCGCGCTAAATTACTTAAAAATTGGTACGAATTAATTTTAGCCAATCAAGACGATCTAGCGCTGATTCTTACAACCGAGCAAGGAAAACCCCTTTCTGAAGCCAAAGGAGAAATTATTTACGGCGCAAATTTTGTCGAATGGTTTGCCGAAGAAGCCAAGCGCACTTACGGCGACAACATTCCGGCGCCAAAACAAAATCAAAAAATTATTACGCAACTCGAACCAGTTGGCGTTGTCGCGGCAATCACACCATGGAATTTTCCTTCCGCGATGATTACGCGCAAAGCGTCTGCTGCAATGGCTGCAGGCTGCACTGTAGTTTTAAAACCTTCAGAACTTACACCATTTTCTGCCATCGCTTTGGCAGTTTTAGCAAAAGAAGCAGGAATACCCGATGGCGTTTTAAACGTGATTACCGGCGATGCGCAAATGATTGGTGAAGAATTTTGCACAAACAATTTGGTACGCAAAATCAGTTTCACTGGCTCAACTCGCGTCGGAAAATTGCTCAATAAACAATGTGCTGACGATTTAAAACGCGTATCGCTCGAGCTTGGCGGCAGTGCACCTTTCATCGTTTTTTCTGATGCTGATTTAGACAAAGCAATTACGGGATTAATGCACGCCAAATTCAGAAATGGCGGACAAGCTTGCACTTGCGTAAATCGCATTTTTGTTGAAGAAAAAATTCACGCTGAATTTGTTGAAAGACTTGTGGCGGAAGTGAAAAAAATAACAGTCGGTAATGGTCTTGAAGGCTCGCCAAATATGGGTCCGATGATTTCCAAGGCAGCGATTCAAAAAGTTGAACGTTTGATTTCTGACGCGCTAAAAGACGGTGCCAAATGTGAAATTGGTGGAAAAAAACTTGAAGATCTTGGCCCACAATTTTTCTCGCCAACCATTATTACCAACGTTTCTCACGATATGACAATCGCGAATGAAGAAATTTTTGGCGCAGTTGCAGCAATCCAAAAATTCAAAAGCGAAGAAGAAGTAATCAAACTTGCCAACGATACTGAATATGGTTTAGGATCTTATCTTTACACCGCCGACAACTCCCGAATCTGGCGCATCTGCGACGCATTGCAATTTGGAATGGTGGGAGTAAATGAACCATCTTTTGCCACCGAAGTTGCGCCTTTTGGCGGCATCAAAAATTCTGGTTTCGGCCGCGAAGGTTCGCACATCGGAATCGAAGAATTCTGTCACGTTAAAACTCTGCATATCAGCTTTTAATCAACAACAGAGTAAATAGCTAAACATCGTCATTGCGAGCGCAGCTTGGCACACCATTAAAACTGGTTTGCCACTCTGCGCTCGCAATGGCGATGTTGGAAATTTGCAGGTTAACTAAACAAATTTTTGAATTCCAAAACGCACTAAACCAAAACATCCTCAATAATCATCTGCACTTTCTCAACACCCATCCAACTGTTGATATTCAAGGTTCCAACAAGGCTGATTGGTTTGTTAGATTTTGCTGAAAGCAGAGTTTCTCCAATTGGCGTTCCAGCGCTTCGAAAAGAAATGCCTTGAATATTTCCAGAAAAACCCACTGCACTTTTACAAGAAAAAATACAGCTAATATGTTCTTGAGTTTTGCCAATTAAATTGGCTTTTACTTTTACCACGTCGCGCAAAATAAATTTTGGCCGATGATTGCCAACACCAAATGGCTCAAGCTTTGCCAGCTCTTTTAATAATTCGATATTTACTTGCGGCAGGTCTAGAGCAATATCAAATTCAGCAGTTTTTTGGGCACAAATTTCAGTAACTTTTTCGCCCAGATTTTTACAGAAAAATTGATGAAGTTGCGAAATTTTTTCGGGCTCCACCGAAAATCCACCAGCCATCGCATGGCCGCCACCTTCAAGTAATAAGCCATTCAAGCGTGCCTTTAAAATTTCTCCGCCAAAATCAATTCCCGAAATTGATCGACACGAAGCCTTGCCTTTCTTGCCTTCGTCATCAATCGCAATTACCGCAACTGGTTTTCCGTAGAGATCTTTTAGACGCGAAGCAACAATTCCAATCACACCTTGATGCCAATTTTTTGACACGGCAAAAATTACTGGATCATTTTTAGTAAAGCCGCCAACCCCTGATTCTAAAGCCTTAACAGCTTCATCCAGAACTTGCACTTCAATTTCTTTTCGCTGTTTATTGTAATTTTCTAACAACAAGGCGATCTCTTTTACTTCGTTTTCATCTTCACTAGACAAAATTCTCGCACCTAAATCTGACTTGCCAACACGCCCGCCAGCATTGATTCGCGGCCCAATAATAAATCCTAAATGATAAGCTGATGGTTCTTCATCAAGACCAGCTAAATCGCAAATTTCGCGCAGGCCTAAATTTTTTCTAGCTTTCAAAATTTTCAATCCCGCACTCACGAAAGCACGATTTAAGCCCGTCAAAGACATTACATCACAAACCGTTCCAAGCGCGACCAGATCAAGAAGATTCAAAAGATTGGGATCTTTTTTTCCCGCGTAGAAATTTTCTTCGCGCAATTTTTTATTGATCGCAACTGCGAATAAAAAGGTCACGCCAGCAGCGCAGAGATTTTTGTGAGGAAATTTTTCGTCAAGAAGATTGGGATTTATAACTGCGATCGATTTAGGACGCTCTAAGACTCCCAGATGATGATCGATAACAATAATATCAAGTCCGGCGGCATGTGCATCTTCCAAAGGCTTGAAAGCGACAGTTCCGCAATCAAGCGTAATTACTAAATCGGTGCCAGTTTTTTTTAGATTTAAAAGCGCTTGCGAATTTGGTCCGTAACCTTCCAAAACGCGATCAGGAATATAAATTCCCACATCAATTCCAACTTCACGAAAGAAGCGTTTGAGCACCGCCGCAGAAGTTGCACCATCAACGTCATAATCGGCAAAAATCGTGATTTTTTTATTTTTTTTCACCGCATCAATCACGTGACTAACCGCTTCATCCATGCCACTTAATTCGAAAGGATCGGGCAGAGAAGTTTTAATTTTTGGATCGAGAAAATTCTCAACTTCATCAAGAGAAATTTCACGCGAAGATAGCAAATTACTTACAACCTCTGATATATTAAAACGCTGATAAATTACACTTGATAATCGTTCGTCGAATTGCTTCTGGTGCCACTTTAGACCAAGAATAGAAGTGTAATTCATGATAGATTTGAAAATAAAGTTAGGATCTTACAATTTGATATAAAAAAGCATTTTTTCATAACAAAAACATGACCATTCAGGAAGAAATTTGCGAGGCAGCTTTTCAACAAAACTTTAATGAAATGTTAAGGTTAGTTGCAACGATAGAAGGCACAATAGAGGACGAAGCTGGCGATCTTGCAACAGCTATTGCAATTCTAGCAACTCTACAAAGAGCCGACTTAGCAAAACCAATTATTGACAAGATTGATGTCTCAAAATTGACAGACCAGCATCATTTTGATATGACTTGGGGAGTCGCAAATCCAAGAGGTGATTTGGGAGAAGAAGATGCCGCAGTTTTAATCTTACAATATATGATCGACGCTGGTTTTGATGTTGGAAAAGTCGTTGGTCCCACGAATCACACAAGAGATCTTGTTTGCGAAATATCTAGTCAATTTGGAACTCCCGGTAGTCCAAAATTTTTTACTGACATGGCACTTATAAAAACTATATTTAGAACAGGAGCAGTAGCAGGATTTGAAGGAGATTTAGGAACAGAAATGTCCAATAAAATCGATGATATGACTCATGAAGAAATAAGAAATCTTAGAAATATTCCAACACGCGCTAGAGATATAGAAAGTGAACACGAACTTGATTTTACAGCAACTCACGACACAAAAACAAAATACGAACCTAAGATTAAGGCGCATCAAAATCGAATCTTACCCTCAGAAGTAAATGATGATTTTATGGATCGAATCCTTGAAACAAAAGTTCAAACAGAACCGGTCAGAAAAACCGCTCCTGATACCTTAGTTAAAGAACCAAAAGCCCCGCAATCTCTTGTAAAATGGCTCACTTCTTGTTTCTCAAAATAAAAATCACCTTGAAAATTTAGGTCGTATTTACTCGAGCCCAATAAGTCGAAAAATTGATCAGCAAATTATATTTAAAAAAAAATGTAATTAATTATTATTTGTTTCATTTTGATCTTAACGGATTATCAAATTTTCATATCCCAAATAGAAAATAATCTTCAAAACCTCGATGAAAAATCCCTTCAAGCTATTCACAAATTTATTTACTCCAAAAACATATCCTGAAGAAGCTAGTGTGATTGAGGTCACTACAAATAATTCAATTGAAGTGAGAACCGACGAAAGTTCAGATAGAAATGATACAAGCAATCTTCCTCTGCTTGATCACAGACCTGTCGATATTGATGCGCTATTAAATCTTATGTTTGATGATCCTGAGCAAGCAACTAGACAGATTCAAACCCTAAAATCTCCAAACCTTACCACCATTGATGCAACTACTGTGGGAATAATTTTAAATCACTTACTTAGAGCTCAACAAGGAGAGATCGCAAGAAATTTTATCAACGAACTCGATGTTAATTTATTCACTACCCAAGAAGATCATTTCATTATATTGCGCCTAATTTCTGACGAACAAAATTCATCTCTTCCGTCAGATTCTATTTTAGTTCTGCAAACTTTACTCGAGAAAAACTTCAACGCCGGCTCTTATAGCGAAAATGCAGAAGCCGATGTTTTTAAAATATTTTCACAGCAATGCCACAACTCTGACCACGATCCTTTAAATAAAGAGCTTCTGAAAATGTTAATTAAAACTGGAAAAATAGTAGGCTATGAAAGCCCAGATCCAGCTAATCTAGGAGCATTAAGTGACTTAGCTTACAAAATAATTGAAGGGATCGATAATGACAGCATTGTACTACATAGCATCGCTGAAATTAGTAATCGCGCCACTCCACAATATAAAGGATTAGGGGATACAGATCAAACTACAGTCGAAATCCCTCTTTTTCAAACTGACGAAATTGAAGAATCTGAAAGAAAAAGTGACACGACGATTAACATTAAATTCTCTCAATCTTTTGATTCGCAACCATTAACGACAGGAATAGAAACGGGAACGCCTCCAACCCAAAGAATATTAAACAGAAAAGTACATCCTGAATCTCTTCTAGTTAAATCTTTTGTTAACAAAGGAAACCAAACTTTAAGCTAAATTTTGTCGTAAGAAATTTTTTCCTTTTTTGCACCAGGATGTGTAACCGCACCAAACCTTGCTGATCCTACGGTTTGAGCATATTTCCACAAAGTTCCTGATTGGTAATCATTTTCTCTAGGTTTCCATGCAGCTTTGCGGGAAGCGATTTCAGCGTCAGATAAAGCAACATCAATCGTGCCTTTAATTGCATCGATCGTGATTTTATCACCATTTTGAAGAAGCGCGATCATACCGCCAACCGCAGCTTCAGGGCTGACGTGACCGATACAAAATCCTCTTGTTCCGCCAGAAAATCTGCCGTCAGTGATTAGTGCAACTTTGCTGCCCATTCCTTGTCCATAAATTGCCGCAGTTGTGGCCAACATTTCACGCATTCCCGGACCGCCACGTGGGCCTTCGTAACGAATTATTAGAACATCGCCTTCTTTATATTTCTTTTGCTCAACAGCGCTAAAACATTCTTCTTCCGAATCAAAACACAAAGCGCTGCCAGTGAAAATTTGCGCGTCAGCGGCCATTCCGGCAACTTTTACAACTGCACCATCTTCGGCCAAATTGCCTTTGAGCGTTACAACGCCGCCCGTTGGTGAAAGTGGTTTTTCTGGACGATAAACTACATCTTGGTTTTCGTTAAACTTGATATCGGCTAAATTTTCCGCCATAGTTTTTCCAGTAACCGTCATGCAATCACCGTGAATGTAGCCCGCATCAAGTAACACTTTCAAAATCATTTGTACACCGCCAACTTCAAAAAGATCTTTAGCGACATATTTTCCACCGGGTTTCATGTCGGCGATGTAAGGAGTTTTTTTGAAAATTTTTCCCACCGCAAAAATGTCGAAATCAATTCCGCATTCATTGGCAATTGCCGGCAAGTGAAGAACGGCATTGGTTGAACCCCCAGTTGCCGCAACAATCGTCGCTGCATTTTCTAGCGCTTTTAGCGTTACGATGTCGCGCGGTTTAATATTTTTTTCGATCAAATTCATCACTGCTTTTCCAGATTGGTAAGCATATTCGTCACGGGATTCGTAAGGCGCTGGAGTTCCAGAAGATCCAGGCAAAGCAAGTCCAATTGCTTCTGAAACACAAGCCATTGTATTTGCAGTAAATTGTCCGCCACAGGCACCAGCACTAGGGCAAGCAGCTTTAGTTAAAATTTTAAGATCTTCTTCTGTCATCTTTCCTGCATCTCTTTGTCCTACAGCTTCAAAGACATCGACGATTGTAACATCTTTTCCTTTGAATCTGCCTGGCAAGATCGAACCGCCATACATAAAAACCGAAGGCACATTCAAACGCACCATCGCCATCATCATTCCCGGCAAAGATTTATCGCAACCAGCAATTCCAACTAAAGCGTCGTAGCAATGTCCGCGCACTGTCACCTCAACTGAATCGGCAATAACTTCGCGCGAAACTAGTGAAGATTTCATACCTTGATGACCGTTGGCAATTCCGTCGGTAACTGTGATAGTCGTGAATTCACGCGGTGTTCCACCTGCATCTTTTACACCTTTTTTTGCTGGCTGCGCTTGTCTTTGCAGCGCGATATTGCAAGGCGCAGCTTCATTCCATGCGCTGACAACACCAACAAAAGGTGCGGCCAAATCTTCATCATTCAAACCCTGCGGATACAAGTCAGTCTTGATGTTATAAAGCATCGTCTTGCGACCTTCGCAACCGTGAGAATTGGTAACGTAACGCGAAGGCAATTTTGATTTGTCGAATTTTGGCATGATTTGAGAAATGTAATTGAGAAATATTTTGGAAATTTGAAAAAAATCTAACTGAGCAAAATATCAATTTCAGCAACCTTTATGCAAATTCTGTTAGATAAAAGCATAAGCAACCTTCAAGCTGATAAAATTGTTAAAACTAAAAATTAAAAAATGCAAAAATCTCTACGCGCTTTCACATTAATCGAATTTTCCATGGTGATTCTGATCATCGGTTTTTTACTTACAGGCACAATTGTGGCGAATAGTTTAATTCAAAAATCGAAATTAGCTTCGGCACGCGCACAAACTTTAAGTTCGGTAGTTGTTAGCACTAAAGGATTGGTAGCTTGGTGGGAAGCAACTTCCGAAAAAAGTTTTAAAGATACCGAAACTGAAGATGGCGCAAAAATCAGCTTGTGGTATGACATTAATCCGCTTTCAACCAAAAAATTTAGCGCGGCACAAAATACCAGCGGCAATCAACCAATCTATAAATCGAGTGCTATTAATAATCTTCCCGCGCTCAAGTTTAATGGAACTACCTCTTATCTTGAAGCTGCCTACGATTTTAATTTAAATCCCAGCGCAATTACCGTTTTTGCCGTGGTAAAAACTTCTGCCACCACAACTTACGGAACCATTATTTCTTCGCGTAACGATCCTCCACATTGTGGTTACATGCTTTACAGCGCACCAAATTCACCAATTGACTACGAAGCTTGGTTTGGCGATGGCGCTAGTAATTGGGGCAATGGCAGCACCCCACATAGCGCAATTGTTTTAGAAAAACCGACGATAATTTCTCTAACCAATAGCGGCAGCACGATGAGTATTTACAATAACGGCACCTCAGTTGGCAGCGCTGGACTTACAATGGCGCAGAATTCTGTGATGCCGCTACGAATTGGTGCGGGAAAAAATGAAACCACAGCGGACTATTTTTATAACGGCTATATCGGCGAATTGATTGTCTTCAAACGTGTTCTAAGCGATGAAGAGCGCAAAATGATTGAAGATTATTTGAGTAAGAAATGGGGGATGTAAGCCCTCTTTGAAAAAGAGGGTGGCGCATAGCGCCGGGTGATTTATTGGAGTTACGGGTAATCCCCAAATAAAGATTTCCCGTAACTCCAATAAATCCTCCGTCACGCCATACGGCGTGACACCTCCTTTTTCAAAGGAGGTTTTTTTACTGAGGTCTTTTCAACACAACTCTCCCATAATTCACTTCCACCTTGTCTGCCAATTCCAACTGCACGACCGCAATATTCACCAACCTTGCCGGCACTTGCATTTCTTGGATAATCGCCTCAATCGTAATTGGTGATAAACTCAAGCGCGCAAAAATTTTCTGACGAATTTTGCGAATTTCGTCATCGCTTGGCAATTTTTCAGAAAGACCGATAAACTCTTTAGCCTCAGGCTCTTGCAGCATTGTTACTTTTTCAAAATTGCCACGAAGTAACGAGATTTCTTCCAAAATATCTTCAACATTTTCAGTTAATTTAGCGCCCTGTTTGATTAATCGATTAGTTCCTAAACAGCGCGGATCAAGGGGTGATCCGGGAACCGCAAAAATTTCGCGTCCCTGCTCCACACCAAATCTTGCCGTCACCAAACTTCCCGAACGCAAGCTGGCCTCAACAACCACAACACCCAAAGACAATCCAGAAATTATACGATTGCGCTGTACAAAATTTCCACCTTTCGGCGGCGCGTTAAATGGCGATTCGGAAATGACTAATCCTTGCTGACAAATTTTGTGATAAAGTTCGGTATTTTCTTTGGGGTAAATGTGATTAATGCCGCCAGCAATTACCGCGATTGTGCCCGAATTAACCGTAACATCATGCGCCGCCGCGTCAATGCCACGAGCCATTCCCGAGACAATCAGAAAATTATTTTCACCAAGTTCGCGAGCAATTTTCTTCGCAAATAAAACGCCGTTAAACGAAGCATTTCGGGGCCCAACAATTGCAATTGCCGGACGATTTAAAAATTCCAAACGACCTT
>JACCDX010791822.1_pt1 | contig 16358 bp, 20 predicted proteins | sample 7449681 | NCBI WGS metagenome assembly JACCDX01 (sample SAMN15323450, study PRJNA562643) | freshwater metagenome | isolation source: river surface water | place: USA:Blue River Watershed | collected 2017-08-18 | reverse complement strand
TAAAGAAATTGTAAAGAGTCTCTTCGTATTTATAAATCATAAGAATTTTATATAGATTAATCTAATTGGTTTAATCTTTCTGTATAAATTTCTACTAATTGACTTTTTGTATCTTTGTCAATATTTTTACTTTCTAGTGTTAATGTTGTATAATCAGTAAGTGTTTTTTTACTTTTTATCTTATTAACATTTTCTTTTGTGTATTCAATTAAAGTTTCACTCTCATACTTGCTAATCAAAGAATTGAATTTGTTTCTATTGTTTGTGGATGGAATGTTTTTTTCTTGAAGTATTTGTATTTTATTATCAATTACTTCCCAATCTTTAATCTCACTTTTAAGACCCTCTAATAACTTAGTTTGGTCTTTGATATTCTTTTCTTGTAATAAATTTAGTAAAGCCTCAACTAAGTGTTCTTTTCCAGCAATCTTAATTAAACCAGCTCTTTGATGTCTGTCAATCGGACCATAAGTTTGTACACTTAAAAATTGGTCCATTAAACTCATTAATCTATTTCTGAATAATTCAGACTCATCAATCTTTACATCAACCTTTGGTTCTTCACTTACTTTTTGACCAGTTATATTACTAAATTTTTTCATATTCTATTTTATTTTTTACCAGATGATTATACTAACTTTACTTAGTTCTTCACCTCCATAGTTCTCAATGAACTCCTCTGATGTTATATATTCATCTTCTGAGACTATTTCTATATCAACATTCATATTTTGTTCATCAGCGATGCTTTTAATAGAGTTAATTGTTTGTTCAAGTATATCATAATCTATAAAATCACCTTCTGAATCAATATCAACAGATAATGATTCATAACTTTTATCGTCTTGCCATCTTTGATATTTAACTTCTACAATGTTAATTGAACACCCTGAATCTGACAACTCAAGTGACATATCTTTAATATTACTGACAAACTCTTCAGTAAATTTAGGATAGTAGTATTCTCTATCAACTGTTACTGACTCATAATTTTTATAATCTAGGATATATTTCATAGAGTATATATAAAAAAAGAAAACCGAAAGTAAACTTTCGGTTCTCAAAATTGTTTAGTTTATTAGATTTTACCTTTGTATTCTTGAACATCAGTTCTGATTTCTTGAGATAATTTCTTAACTTCTTGCATGATTTTTCTAATACGAGTACCTGCAGTTTTGTTACCTTTTACAAAGAACTTATCAAAGTCATCTTTCAAGTTAACCTTCTTACCGTCTAACTCAAAGTCTTCAGTTAAAAGTTTAACTAAGGCATCATATTTGTCTAAGTATTCCATAATTTTTTAATTATTTTTCTATTATATATTAAAAATCTTTGTTTCTTTGTTTTTTTTCAGGTTATTAAATCTTCTGAATAATTAACTGTGTATTCAGATCTCCCCTAATGTACTCACCGGATAGAGCTGTGGTAGTACTTAATGTTCTAATTTTAACGTTTATCGTAGAGGCCGCATCGTATATCATATCAAAAGTGGCATCACTGGTATTAGAGCTACCTGAAGTTGGCTGCGTCTGTTCAACAGTTGGACCTAGTTGATTGTCTGAGCTGTCAAACAAAGAAAACTGTATTAGATAATTAGCAGCGGCGCTCCAAGCAATTCTTGCTGTTATTCTATAGGTTCCTGCAGTCAATGTAGCGAATCCTGTTGATGTGTTGTATGATATGTTATTAGAATAGACTTGATTATTGAAAATAACATCTTTATTTGCCCAGCTACCTGATCCTATTGTTTGATTCGTGTTTCTTGTCACATAAAGCCAAGCATTTGGAGAAAGGTTCGTGGCAACTCCAGCGGTTTGTGTTGTCAGATCAATATAAGCACCTCTGGCAGAACCGCCTGATTCGAAGAAACGAAGTCTATTTTGATAAACGTCAATCGTAACACCGGTATTGATAGATGTGTTAGTTACTGGTTTGTTTAAGAAAATCTCACCACCTTCATCTCCAGATTGAGCATTCATTTTAAGAGTTACACCATCATATGTTAATGTAGATTCAGCATTGGCTTGACCAGATGTTCCATTTGCAGTTACTAAACGAGTAGCAGTATTGTTCAATATTGTAAATGTTAAACCTGATGTACCACTAGAACCTGATGTACCACTACTACCACTCGTTCCTGATGATCCGGATGATCCACTACTACCACTAGATCCTGACGAACCAGACGTACCATTTAATAAGGCTGAATACCCAGATATAACTTCTATGTCAAACCAAGGATAAGAACCAGTTAACCCAAAATCACCATTACCACCAAGACCAGTTAATGAAGCACCGGTACTTAAAATTCTATATGAAATTACAGTAGACTGTGTAGTAGTTAAAATTAATTCAGAAAGACCACCACCAGCAGCAAATCCAGCAGCATCTGATGGTTGGTAATAAGAAGCGGCACTTCCGACATAGGCAGAGTTTGTTTCATTGTACCAACAGAAAGAAGGTCTAACAACAGAACCTGATATAGCTACGTTAGGAACTTGTCCTAAGACTCTATAAGTTTTATTAGCAACAAGAGTTATTTGACCGGTACTTGTATTTAGTGATATATCTGATCCTGTTGAAATATCAGTTTGGTTAAATACAACTAAACTGTTTGTAGTTAATCCAGTTGTTTGTTGATTACTTCTAGATCCTCTCATGAAACTAGCACTTACACTAAGTCCACTTGTTCCAGAAGATCCACTAGTTCCACTAGTACCATTGGTTCCGCTCGATCCAGATGAACCACTGGATCCTGATGAGCTCGATGAACCGGATGTTCCAGATGAACCGGATGTTCCACTAGATCCAGATGTACCAGATGAACCACTAGTTCCGGAAGAGCCACTTGAGCCACTAGATCCTGATGTACCGGAAGAACCAGATGTTCCACTTGAGCCAGATGTACCACTTGAACCACTAGTTCCAGAAGAACCACTCGACCCACTAGATCCAGATGTTCCACTAGATCCAGACGATCCTGATGTACCAGAAGTGCCACGAGTACCTGACGTACCACTCGATCCAGATGTACCGGAAGATCCACTTGAACCGGATGTACCGGAAGAACCAGATGTTCCAGATGAACCACTAGATCCGCTAGATCCTGATGTTCCAGATGATCCAGATGTTCCACTAGATCCGCTAGATCCTGATGTTCCAGATGAGCCAGAAGAACCACTGGATCCAGATGTTCCACGAGTTCCTGATGTTCCACTTGATCCAGATGTACCTGAAGAACCGGATGTTCCAGATGATCCAGAAGAACCACTGGATCCAGATGTTCCACGAGTTCCTGATGTTCCACTTGATCCAGATGTACCTGAAGAACCGGATGTTCCAGAAGATCCACTTGTGCCACTGGATCCACTAGATCCAGATGTTCCAGAAGTACCACTAGATCCAGATGTGCCACTAGATCCAGATGTTCCAGAAGATCCACTGGAACCACGAGTACCACTTGTTCCACTAGACCCTGATGTCCCAGAAGATCCAGATGTACCACTTGATCCAGCAGAGCCGGAAGTACCTGATGAACCACTTGAACCACTAGATCCTGTAACATTTGTACCTACCCAAGCTACACCATTAAATGTCCAACTATTACCACCAAATGTGTATATTTGTGATTGGGTTGGTGAAGAAGGGAAATTTATATTTGCCATTTATCTATTTAATTTTTATCACTTATATTATGTTGAGGTAAATCTAAATGTTAGTTGTACGGTAACGTAAGTAGTATCCATCTGAAAATGTCCATTACCCCACCATTTAACCCATGCGGTATCATTTATAGTTAATATACGGAACTGAGTAGAGTTATAAATTACTGGATATAAACGACCACCGGTTGATCCATTGCTAATCATTCCACTACCCGATGGTATAACATATGTACTATTAAACCATGAACTAACACCAATATTTGATTGATATAATACTTGTGATGCTAATGTCGTATCAAAAGATAAACCATTAGGTAAAGTAAACAGGTAATCACCTGATCCATTTGCTGCTCCTGTATTTGCTGTTTGATAGTATGTCATAACTACCTCCCATTCTTTAGCCCCTACTTGACGATAACTGATATTATCCTTTGTAGTCGTGCCTTTTGTTGGTGCGGTTGTTGTTCCACCAATCGTAATAGCACCTGCACTTGTCCAAGCTGGAACTGATAAAACTGTTGATGTTACAGTAGGTACTACCCATTGTGAACTATCACCATCATTTATGTAAATATATTCAATACCAGTTGTTAAGTCGTACCATCTATCACCTGGTGATGGTGATGAAGGTGCCGTAGCAGATGTTGTAAAATTAGAAGCACCACTCACACCTGATGTTCCAGATGAACCACTAGATCCACTTGTTCCAGATGAGCCAGAAGATCCAGATGATCCAGATGTACCACTAGATCCACTTGTTCCAGATGATCCAGAAGATCCAGATGATCCAGATGTACCACTAGAACCTGATGTTCCAGATGAGCCACTAGATCCACTAGAACCTGATGTTCCAGATGAGCCACTAGATCCACTAGAACCTGATGTTCCACTAGATCCACTTGTTCCACTAGTTCCAGATGTTCCGGAGCCAGCTCCTCCCGTTTGATTTACCCACTGTGTGTTGTAATCAGTTCCATCTATTTTTGATAAAACTTGACCAGACGTGCCACCAGCTGGTATACCAAATCCGGATGTACCACTTGACCCATATCCGGATGTACCAGAAGATCCACTTGAACCGGATGTACCACTAGAACCAGATGTTCCGGAAGTTCCACTTGAGCCAGAAGATCCAGATGATCCAGACGTACCACTTGAACCGGATGTACCACTCGATCCAGAAGTTCCTGATGAACCTGGGTTACCTTGACTACCTGGTACTCCATTAACTCCACTGGTTCCACTAGAACCAGATGTACCACTTGATCCAGATGAGCCACTTGTTCCAGATGAACCAGACGCACCACTTGATCCAGATGATCCAGATGAGCCACTTGATCCAGAAGTTCCTGATGAACCTGGGTTACCTTGACCACCTGGCACTCCATTAACCCCACTCGTTCCGCTAGAACCAGAAGTTCCACTAGTACCATCCGATCCAGTAGCACCTAACTGAGTGTACATAACTTGTTGAGCTGTTAGAATAACTGATGGAACGGATGGTCTATCAGGACTTGATTGAGTACCAGTTGATAATATAGAAATATTAGTATCATTTGAACTCCAATATAATTCTAAATAATCATTGGCATTCAATGATAGAACAAAATTCCAAGATGCTAAGTGGTCGGATTGTCCAGCAATACCGAATGATGTATTTGATGCTGTTAAATATTGACCATTTTTAGAAAACCAAATATCAGCTACTCCTTGGTTAGAATTAGTTTTTGTAAAAACTGTTGAGAATTGTATATTATAAGTACCAGGATAATCAAATTTCATTTTAGTATTATCTACTATTGAAACTCCATTTGACTCATAAGTATGACCAATTATCATAGCTCTGGCAACACTAGCTGTAGGATTTAACTGGTCTGTATCATCATAAAAAGATCCATAGTAACCTAGTGCACCACCAGCTCCTGTTGCACCATCACTACCTGATGTACCTGACGTTCCATTGACACCTGAAGTTCCAGAGCTACCACTTGTTCCAGATGAACCTGATGAACCCGAAGTACCTCTTGTTCCGGAAGTTCCTGATGATCCAGGATTACCTTGACTACCAGGAACACCATTAACTCCACTAGTTCCACTAGATCCACTTGAACCAGAAGATCCACTAGTACCGGATGATCCGGAACTACCAGAAGACCCTGTTGTGCCGGAAGTACCGTTAGAACCTGATGTTCCAGAAGTACCGGTCTCTCCAGAAGATCCACTAGTACCACTTGTACCATTGGTTCCACTTGAACCCGATGTTCCTGAAGTTCCAGTTGTTCCAGAAGTACCGTTCTGACCACTCGTACCAGATGATCCAGCCGGTCCAACAGATGCTGTACCTGGTCCTAACTCTAAAAGATTTCCAAATCCATCGTAATAAAGATCTGGTACACCGTGAATGACCTGAACCAACCTACCATAGGTAGATGATGCTGAACTTCCGGTTAAATTATAACTCATTACATATATATAAAGTTTTTAGGAGGATAACCAATCATTAATTAATATATATTATATGTCTTTAAGGTACTCAAAGTTGTTAAATAGTGAAGTAGATTGGTCTGATGATGAGATTGCTGCTGGGAAAAAATATTTGAAGTGGGAGGAATTAAATATAAAATGGGAAGATATAGACCTACATTGGGATGAGATTTTTATTTTATTAGAAGTTGAAAACATCATAAAAAGAGGTGGTGGATATGGATATAAAGAGTATGTTGATGGTAATCCTTGGAAACAACTTCGTGAGGATATAGGTGAAGAAAAAACAAAAAAAGTAATAAAACTTTATTGTAAAGTAAATAATATTGAAACCGAACAATACGGATACATTAACGAAAATATTAAAGTCTCAGCTTATGATTTTGAGTTATTTGTGAAAGAGACAATAGATAAAACAATTAGAATAAAAATTAACAAATAAAATTTAATATATAAGAATATGATAAATGATGTTTTTAGTTTTGACGACTTTTTAAGTAAGAATGGTGGTAAAAAACCACAGTCTACACTTTCTTTAAGAGAGAAACTCGCAGAGAGTGAAGAAAAACCAGATTTTATTGATTTAGATAAAGAAGAAGATATCACACTAGTTGATGAACCAAATCTTGAAGAACCAACTATAGAAGAAAAACCACTCTTAGGAGGTCCTGAATCATCTCATACTGTACATGATAATCATATGAGAGGTCGTACTGAAGAGCTAGTGGAAGTAGAGGAACAACAAGTAGAAGAAACTTATGAATCAACAAACGAAAGTGCTTTTATTAGTACGGAAGAAGATGATGATGACTTCTATAAACTTTATCAAGATAAAAATGAAGAATTCTCTTGTGATATTATGATAGAAGGTTCTTCACCTGAAGAAACATACGCTAGAATAATAATCGAATCAGAAAACTGGTCATTAGTTTTCCCTGGTGAAATTAGAAACGGTAAATGTTTAGTTCCTATTAAAAAACTTAATATTCTTAAAGAAGGGGAAGTTGGAAATATTAAACTTGAAGTAGTTGCTGAAGGTAATTTATTTATTCCTTGGGAACATCAGTTCAAGGTTAAGATATCTAAGAAAGTTACAGTCTTAATGAATGAATCTAAAAAACAACCTAAGAAACCAATAATACATAATAAGATTGGTGTCAAAGTCAATGTTAAATAAAAAATCCACTCAATGAGTGGATTTTTTATTTCTAATAGTTCATAATAATAACTTCATCAGTTTCTTTCTTACCAACTCTTGAAACCTTATTGTAATCAAAGTTTAGAACTTTATAATTAAATTTATCTTCAATTAAATTAGTTAGTAATTTACAAGTTTCACCGTTATGATTTAACACACCTGAAATCATAAATGATGAGCCTTTTCTATCAATATCTAATAAGAAATTATAAAGTTTATCATCGTCATCTTTTTTCCAATAAGCATTATAACCAGCTTCTGTATTGGAATAAGGTGGGTCAGCATAAACCATTACTTTATCAGATGAAATATTAACATCATGAAATGTGTTAGACGTAAATCTAATTTTATCTCTAAATGGTCTAATATGTTTTATAAATGTTTCTACTTTATTTTGAGTTGAACTATTCCAAGTTCTTTTACCAAATGTCTGATTAAACTTAAACTTTTGATTAAACCTCATCATATTTGATGTGCAAGAAAGCATCAGAGCCCAAAGTTTTTCTGGAGATGGGTTTGAGTTATAATCATCTCTTAGTTTAAGAAAAGATTCAGCATCTGTTTTATCTGGACATAAAGATTTTGTTATTTCGATTATGTCATCACTATTTAGGAGCTCTTGATGAATACCAACTAAGTCTTTTATTATATCATTAGCTAGTATTTTTTGATACTTGTCTACAACATTGGTGTAAACAGAACCACCACCCATGAAGAGGTCTACAAAGTATGGTTTTGTATAATCAAATTCAGGTAGTATTTGTTCAAGTAACTTGAATTTACTTCCGGTATAATTAAATGGGGTTTCAATCATGTAGTAAAGAGTTTATCTTGTCTTCTCTTATATCATTAATATTAGTAAATTGTTTTGGTAAGTCAACAAGAAAACAACCGTATTTTGAATCTATAAAGTTCACACAATCTCTTCCATAGTAAGGATCTCCGTGTTCGACTATGTAATCCATTTTATATATTCTACTTATAGTGTAGACTTGGTTTAGGTTGAAATTTTCTAAATCACCTGTGAATACAAATTTATCACCTACTTTAATATCACTCAATGCCATAGTGCTTTCTCAATATCTCAAATGATAAATCTCTTTGTTTGTTGATATACTTAGCACTACCACTAACTTTAACTATTCCTAAACCAGAAACTACTTTTAGAAACTCTGTAATATCCTTTGGTAATATAATTATACCATTTACTTTACAAATTTCAATTATTGCTTTATTGGATTGTAGTTTTTCATTCATTCTTGTATCTTCTGTATAAATGATATCAAGAATTTGTTCGTATAACATCCATTTTTGGAAGTTAGGGTCTCTTTCAATTCTTTCTCTATACTCTCTATAAGATCTAAATCGGTAGTATTGATTAAAGTAAACACCCGCTAATATAGCTAACTCAACTATAGTTGATATTATAACAAACAAGAAAGAGTTTTTATTTGTGTCTTCTTTTTTCTCATTAGAATCAGATGAAAGTTCAGCTTCTTTCTTCTTAATCTCAGTCTCTTTTTCTGCTTTAAGTGATGTGATATCGGATTCGGATTTTGTGATATCACCTCTTAATAGTTCTTTTTCTTTCTTTAAGTCAGCAACTCTTTGTCTTTGTTGTCTATTGAGAGGTTGCATTGATTCGATATCGGTTTGTTCTTTATCTTTACCTGATATTTGTGTTTTGATTAAATTTATTTCGTCTTCTTTAAGTTTAATTTTCCCATTGTATAAAGTATTAAGACTGTCTGTATAAACTTGAAGAGTTGTATCTTTTGCCATTTCAATCTTATCAGACTTATTTGAGAAGTCGTGAGCTCCGTTTATAGAAAGATAGAATGAAGAACATATTAATAACAAACTGACTATTGCTAAAGGTAATACGCTTTTTGCTAATTTTTTCTCTTTAAGATATTGAACAGAGAACTTGTCAAAAATATCTCTTTTAAGTAATTCAATTCCAGATAAAATAATTACTGATGATATAAAAACAGCCACTGGGTTTTCAATACCACCAGCGATGATTTTAGACATGAAAAAATAAGCAAGGAAAATTGAAGCCAAGTTACCAAAATATGATAAAATGGTCATAATAACATTGATGTTCTTATAACTTTGATTAAAATTGATGTTATTAATCTTTCTTTCTAAATCTTTAAATTCACTTATTTTCATCTTTATGAATAATTTTTCCTGACATTCTTTCTTTGAGAGTTAATTTTCTATTTTTGATATTTAACAATTCTTCTTCTTTATCTTTGTTTTTAATCATAAGCTCTCTGTTGAGGCTTTTAAGTCTTTCAACCTCACCATTTAAGCTTTCTATTTCAAATTCTTTATCAGCTTTGATTATATCTACTTTTCCATGAAGAACTCTATAAAAGTATCTCCACTTAAATAACAGATATTTCATTTCTTCAGGCTTGTACTCATTTTCAAAGTCTGAAGTCATCAAAAATTCTAAAATCTCATCATCAGTTAGCTCTAATATCATAACTATATATATTAAAATCCTATTGTTTTATACGAATCAGTTGATCGTTTCCTTATTATATCTACAACTTTGTTTTTGTTTTTGTACTTTTTGTTTAATCCTAAAAAAGAAGAAAGTTCTTCAGATTCTTCTGAACTCAAATAAGTAAATTCGACATCTTCTAAAAAATTATTAGATTCTGATATTACCTCATCAATTTCTGAGTATGTCTTTTCATTGAACAAACAAATAATATTTACTGGTAAATAATCAGCAAGTAATCCATCAACCATTTGTATTAAGTTTGATGTGACACTATTAGTTCTTTGTATAATATCGTTGAATACATTTTCACAATCGTCTAAAACAATAATTGGTTGATGATATTTCTTTAGAAATTTCCTAAAATTAGGATCTAAAATTGTTGTTTCTATGAGATTGATAGGAATGTAAATTACTATTCTGTCTAACTTATGTGATAAATAATGAATGATAGATGTTTTACCAGTTCCTTTTTCACCCCAGAAAATAGATAAACCTCTATCACTGGATTTCAATTTCTTAATGAATTTATTTATTGATTTGAATGTCTTCTGATTATAAAAAAGTTCAACATTTTCAATTTTTTCAGAGTTCGTTTCAATCGGTTCTATTTCAAGTACACCATTATTTATTTGTAGTGTGTTGAGTTTGTAATCTTCCTCGTCTTCACTAAAATCAACTAAACAACTGTTTAACTCTTCTATTATTTTTTGTACCTCCTTAAATTCCTTTTCAGATTTATAGTAAAATACTATATCCGATATGATTGAATTATCTAAGTTTCTATCAATCACAACATAAGAAATAAAAATACCATCATTTATTTTACCATAAATTTTATCATTGATAATGAATTCTTCTTCTGATGGTAGAATCTCGGTAAAGGTGTTTTTTTCAACAAACTTATCATCCATTAAATCCTTAAATAATTTAGTTGAATAATTAGTGTGTATTGTAATTTTGTTTGGTCTGTTACCAAAACTATCCCAGCTTGACAAAAAGTCATTTAGATTCGAATCATCCTTATTAACATTGATGTTTAGTAGTGAATTTGTTGTATTTTTTGCCACAATTTGAATTTTTTAATTTTAATTTTTATATATAATTCAGTAAAAAGTTTTGAAACTATGGATAAAACAGAAATTGAATCAATTTTATTGGCAAATTGGTACTTTACAACTTGTAAGTTGAGTGTATCAAATCCACAAAAATGTGAAAAAACTGAATTAGCAAGAAAGTATTTACTGAATAAAATAAAAAAAGCTTTAACAGAGAGTAGATTAAAAACTAAATCTGTTAAAGCTTTTTCTTTTATATCTTTGTTATCTTCTATTAGATTAATTTTCTGATTCTTCAGACTTAACCTCTTCAACAACTGGAGATTCTATTACAATCTCATTTACTTCTTCAATAGGTGACTCAATTGTAGGTGTTTCCAAAACTGGACCATCCATCATAGGACCGTCTAACATAGGACCATCTAACATAGGACCATCTAACATAGGACCATCGACTTCAGGATTATTATTGAATAAACCTTTTTCTTGTTCCTGTTTTATGAGATTCATTATGAACTCTTGTTGGAACTTTTCTCTCCTTCTTTTTTCGTGTTGTAGTTTAAGATTTCTAGCTTGTACTCTTTTTCTGTGTTCTTTAGCTGCTTTTCCCATAGTATGAAAATTTTATTGTTTTTTTGTTATATAGTTACTCGATAGGAATGTTTAATCAAAATATATAAAATAAAAAAAATCTACAATTATGACTGAAAAAGAAATTATGGATGAAGTTAAAAATAACGTTACTAATTTAGAAGATAGTATTATCAATGGGTTTGATGTGGAAGATTTTTTTATGTCAAACAGACAATGTGTAAAAAAACTTATAGGATCTAGAATTCCTGAATTATCAGATGAAGACTTAAACTTAGTTGTTTTTGGTAGAAATATCGCTGAGGAACTCGGATCATCATACAAAGCTTTTGTTAGTGAAAATCAATTTCTAAGAAAGAAATCAGATGATGATGATGAAGATGAGGATGAAAACGACAATGACGAAGAGAAAAGAAGGAAAAGAGAAAAGAAAGAGAAAAGGAAAAAAGAGGAAAAGGAAAGAACACCTAAAGAGAAAAAGAAAAGAGAAAGAAGAAGAAGAGATGAGGTGATAGTAAAGGATGAAGATTCTCCATTTAAACCTATAAGAGACAACGATAGACACTTTGAGGAAATAGAAAAGTTAAAATCTGAGTTGAGAAAATGTGCTTATCTTTTACAAGAAAAAGCAAAAGATTTAGCTTTTGAGGTTGGAACAACAACTACTTTAATCGTAAACAGTATTCCGGGTATGGTTGCTATGATAGCTCCAACAACATTTAATGTACCAGGTGCAATATCTCTACTTATGTTAGCCCTTAATAATCTTAAAAATCTACAAGGTAAAGTTAAAGATATTCCACCACTTTTAGATCCATTTGTGAAATCTAATATAGTTATTGCCCCTGATAAGATGAGTTCTGTTACTAATTTCGTAAACACAACTACTGGAACACTTACTGGATTATCTAAAACAATTAATGCTTTACAATTAATATCACAAGCAAAGATTGATTCATTAGATAAGGCACAGGCTCAAATGGAAGAAACTAAAAAACAGTTGACTAGTTTAAGACCTGAACAGTTTGCGAACACTTTGGATTTTGAGGCTAAAAAGAAAGAGTTAGAACTAAAAAAAGAAACAATAGCTAAACAAGCAGAACAAGCTCTAAAGGCTTAAATCTTATTGTTGTTCTTTTTTACTTATTTGATAATTGAAATTTGGTGATAAATCGAATTTATACTTAGAAGATAATTTACCGCTCATTTCACCACCCGAAAATTTAACAGATATATTCATATCAAGAAGAGATTGCTCATCCATCTCTAATTTTAATATTATATTAAAGTCATTCATATCCTCTTCTTCACTTACTGTGAAGTTTACGTGGTAGTCAAAAAGTATATCCAAGTCATCATAGTATTTTCTAAAAAATTCTCTTGACGGAACTAAATAAAATTGTTCATTTTTAGTTGATACATAATAAGTAGGTCTTTCTAAACAACCCATTTTTTCAACTATTGTTTTAAATAATTTCATTTTAACAGTACCGTTTGCTATTTTCAGATTATCATCTAACTTAATAATGTCTTCAGGGTATTTAGTTTTTAGAGATGTTGTCAAAATGTTTTCTAAAATTTTAGAATTAAGTATCACAACTTTAGTTTCCATCCATTCTTTATAAATTCTATTTGGATCCATAAAACAAATGTCTCTATTTTTCCATATTTCATTTAATAAGTCAGAGAACTTTAATATGTTTTTATCAAACTCCTTAAAGAACTCACCTAAATGTTTATATCTTGGATCTTTATGTCTAATATCGAAGTAATCAAAATAATCAATAGTTTCTATTCTTTTAGGATCTATAAATCTTTCAATATACTGTTGTATATTTTTATTAGCACTTTCATAAAGAACTTTTATCCACTCTTGTGTTAGTTTATTCCATTTTGGTAAATATTCTTCACCAAACATTTTTTCTAAATCTTCTCCTATTAATTCCTCAGCAAATGTATTAAATGAAGATGTTTTTTGTGTAGATAAGTTTTTATTTAGATAAAATGAAAACTGTTTCCCATCTTTTAATTCTAAAACTATATCTTCTGAGTAATCATCTGATTTATTTGGACCTAACCAATAAATAGATTTTATACTATCTGGTGATAATTTTTCATCAGGTATTAATTTATCTATAATGTTTCTAGCTACTTGTCTAGCATTTGATAAAAGATTCCAATCTTTTTCTAAATCAAAATCAATTCCATCAAAAATACCATTGATTTTAGATAGTTCATTGTCTTCAACACAAATATTTTCCTCAAATCTACCTAAGTATAATCTATTCTTTGCTAGTAATAAATTTTTTAAGTCTGTTAAAAATATTTGAGAATTCTCTGAATATCTGGCTTTTAATCCTCTATCAAGTAGATTATCTAAAAAGTCATTATTTAGTAATACCATACTAACACATATATCTGTGATAATAGATTTGTTAGAATAACTTCTAGATTCTTTGAATAGTTGATAATTCTTTAACCACTTCATCTAATTTGCTTATGAATTTTTAATATATATTAAAATTTAATTCTCAAAACTTAAATGAGGTACATAAAGACATATAAAAAGTTTCAAGAGTCGATTGTTATTGATTTATCATTCTCTAATGTTTCTGATGTTTTAGAATCATTGACCATCTGGCACGATGCTTTACTTAATTCTATAAGAGCAGAAGAAAAAGATGTATTATCAACTCTAAAACTTTCTGATGATTTCAGAGATAGATTGAATCTTGATGATATACACGACTCTGTTGAGTTTATAAATTCATTATCAAGTATTGCTCTCAAGAAATCTACAGTTGAAAATAGTGAAGACTATCAAACATTCTTAAATAAACCTTGTAAGTTTATGTTTCTTTATGATATAAATAGCAACGAGTTAGAAAACCCTCAGTATTTACTTTTTCAAACTTGGAATGAAACAACATCAAGTTGGGAAAGTCTAAAACTTTATAAGATAAATGATGATGTAAAGAAGTTTTACGATAAGCTTACATCTAGAACAATTGAGATAACTGATGGTGACCAGAATTATATTTATCAAACATCTAATGGAAACGAGTGGGTTTTACAAAACTCTGACAAAGAAAATGACATTTACAAAAAGACATTTAGAAGAGAAGAGTTACAAAGCTTACTTAAAGATAAAAATGTTACAGTGAATATACTCTAACTAAAAATTCTTTGTTTGATATAATCTAACATTATCATTTTTCTTTGTGTAACATCTTCAGTATTAAACCATTTCCAAGTAAGGGTTGATTCTATAAAAACTAATTTTTCTTTAGTTTTATTAATTTGTGTTGATATTTCTTCTTCATCACTTTCATCTAAATCATAATCTATATTTAACTCTGAACAAATTTTATAAATTCCTATTTTGTCATTTAGTGAATAGTACTTAGTTGCATTTATATAAATATCATTCATATTTTTCTTTCTAATGATATCTGGATGTGTTATTTTTACAATTTCTCTATAAAGAGTTTTAAGTTTTGGAGATATTGTTATTTGATTATCTGATGAATTATCTAGTTCATATTGAACTTCTTCTTCATCTTCTTCAGATTGTTCAATTTTTTTATTAATAATTTGCTCTACTCTCAAATCTATTCTATTTGAGTATATTTTTTTTAATTCTGGATTTTCATCTAAGAATTCATTTATGTATAACATAAATTGATTATCAGCCTCTGATATCAATTCATGTCTATACTCTAATTCAGATTCTATGTAGTCAAGTTCTTTGAGTAGTTTTTTTACTTGAAGACTTTTTAACTTACTCATCAATTTTTTTTGTATTTTTATTAAATTATATATAATGTAACTCAACTTTTGTTCAATTAAATATGGGAGAAGATGTAATAAAAAAATTCAGTGAATTTATGTCTGATAGAAAATTTAGGAATTCACTTAGTCGTTTGGTCGTCACTGGGAAGACCAAGGGGTCTTTATTTTCAAAACCCATAGATTTCGAGTTACACATCTTCTACACACCAAGTAAAGAAAAGATTATTGATATTGCTACTTATGGGATAGAGAAAAATAATCCAAAGTTGAAAATAAATTTTGGACTTGGTAGTCATATTGATGTTGCTAAAAAATGGATTGAAGACAACGGACATTTTCTGCTTTATGAAATTAATAAATAGAATATGAATTTAATTGAATTATATAAAATTAAAAATAAACTCATTAAAGAAGGTAACACTGGTAATGAGTATTTAGATATTTTAGAATCTATCAAAAGTGAGGAGTCAAGATTATTAGAAGATACTTCAGCAACCGGTGGACCAGCAGTAAGTAGTGGTATGGGTGCTGTTGTCTCATCTCAACCTTCTGGTCTCGCTGGTGCAACAATAGGTACTAACTGGGCATCTGGTGGTGGTACTACCGGTTCAGGTGATGTTTCAATTCCTTATAATCCAAGTGGAGCAAATAGAGTTTTCCAAAAATTACCAGCTCCTCAAGGTAAAGATCACGGTGCTAGAACTGGTAAGAAATCAAGAGTTAAAAAATTAGATATGAAATCTCTTAAAGATATTTTTGCTAAAAGACAAGACTTCACATCAGGTGAAGGTGAAAGAGAACAAGGAATTAAAGGGAAAGGTAAAGTAATGAACTTTAATAATTTTCTTAAAAATGACTTCAATACAATCAAGAAATAATATGAAACACTTAAAAAAGTATAACGAATCTTGGTTTTCTAAAAAAGAAAATAATCCAGAGTTAGATGCGATTGAATCAAAAATTCAAGATGCAGCTTATAGTCTAAAATCTTTTGGAACAGGGAATAAACAAGCCTCATTTATAAATGGTGCTAAATGGGCTATTCACAATCTAAC
>JACCDX011034795.1_pt1 | contig 16361 bp, 25 predicted proteins | sample 7449681 | NCBI WGS metagenome assembly JACCDX01 (sample SAMN15323450, study PRJNA562643) | freshwater metagenome | isolation source: river surface water | place: USA:Blue River Watershed | collected 2017-08-18 | reverse complement strand
GATTTCGATACCATGGAATTATTCAGAGTCTTGGATCTTGAATATTGGGTTGAAAAAGTTCATGGTATCGATTTCAACTTTTGGATTTCGATACCATGGAATTATCCAGAGTCTTGGATCCAGGATATTGGGTTGAAAAAGTTCATGGTATCGATTTCAACTCTTGGATTTCATCAAGAATGGTCATTTAGAGGTTGTCAAGTACCTACACGCAACGAGCAATATATTATGCGGTTTGCGACTCGGAATTTGGATTGTTCGCGATAAATTGTCGAGAATTATGAGGGTGTTCTCCGCCGGGAAAATAAATTCCACTTTATATTGAAATTTAAAAAAATGTCTGTCGCAATTTCTCTAGTTTTAATAGTCTTGATCATTGCCATTCCGCTCTATATATACCGTTTCGATATTGCGAGACGAATAACACCCCGTCGGAAATGCAAGCACCCGACACCAAAAGATCCGCTGATGAATACCTATAGTGAAATCCCAGCTTGCGATATATTGGACCCAGTCATTGCACAAGAAGTAGAAACGAATCTGGTAGCCGCCGGTATTCGAAAGCCTTATGACGCCATCTACCCGGGATCGGATTGGAGATTTTTTAATCATATTCCGTACGAGGATCGCCCAGACCTTTATAATGCCTTTCTACTAATTTCTCCCTACAACAAGATGCCCGCGATTGCCAACAGGGCCAACAGGAGCAGAGACAAGATTAGACCAAACTCGGGAACCTCGCGTCCAGGACTTCCTTTCCCTGTTTGATACACGGGCTGGGAATGACGCTTTATAATTGATTCAGCCGATTCCTCTTCATTAAATTCCTTCTTCTTGTTGGATTTGTTTACAGCATTATGCAACGTATTTATATCTCTTAGAAAATGTCCCATGTCCTTGAACAGACCTTGTTCTTTTACATGTTTTCGCATGTGCACTCCGCAAATAGAGCATGGCAACAAGTCGGGCAAAATCTGTAGAAATATTTCCATGGCCTCCTTTTGACGGTCTTGATAACAAATTGCCAAACGTTCTAAAAATGCCCAAAATAGAGGGCCCCAGCTTTCAGGAGACTTCATTTTACTATTTACCAATATAATGTTTCATCCTTTAACAATACTATATCATCGCAGTTATCAGAATTATTATAATTCCCTGACTCGTGATAATTTTCTGGAAATGTTTGCATTTTTGTATGAAGAGCAACCAGAAGATGATGCCGACTTGGAGGATTTTATCAATGGACTGGCTCCTCCAGGCGAGGAGGTTGTTGGGGAACTGGATCAATATATTCAGGAGGGGGTGAATAGGATGCCATTTTTGCAAGATTTTCTAGTCAAGAATGAGAATCTTCTCGAGACTCGCTTGTCTGATTATGATTTTTTTTCGGGCTTTGTAAAGAATTCTATCGAGATTTTTATGAGCCTGGACGAAGAAGAAGAAGAAGATGACGAAGAAGACGTGTTTAATGCCTATATATTTATAGGCGTGGCATTTTTTCAATTTGTCGAGTCTCTGGAATTGCAAGTGCGTCTGATGGAACAACAATTTACGTCGAGCGAAGTGACTATATAAAATTGCTCAACGAGGCATTCCCTTTATAATGTCTCTGACTAGTTTATCAATCTTGGATACACTGTTGCAAAAAAGGATGTAGCATTGCGTATCTTTGAGTAACATTTTAACGACCCGTTCGTGAAATTCGCGCATACTATACAAGATGCACAAGAATGTGTCGGACTGTATAAAGTCGGACACTGTAGCCATTGAAGCCGGACCAATCAATGGGACCAGTCCACTTGTGACGATATGCATCAAGATGTCGAGTGTATACTTACTAAACATTTCAAACTCGTGAATGGCACGGATATCTTCAATAGATTCCTGTACTAGTCGCGCATGAATAATTTGACACATTGGAACCAAATCGCTAATTTGAAAGCCGTCGGCAAGAGGACCCCTTTTAAAATCGCCAAGGATGAGTGGCAACAATGATTCGTGTTTCATTTTTTATGGTGGACAATATATTTAAATTTTATTGTGTGTCTAAAACAATATGTATTCGAAAAAGGTTCTAGCAGTCGCCAGTGTCGCAATGGTTGTTATTATAGCCATTCTATATAAACAGTGGCAAAAGTCGAAAAATGGTCGCGTCAAGGTATTGGAAGTTGTCCCAGGACCAGACAAGACTGAGGTTTTTCAATCGCCGCCAATGGCGCCATTGGCAGAATCTTCGCCTAGTCTCTTGGATCCATGCCACAAGAAAAAGATTGACATTTCCGACTCGTTTGAAAAGGCTAAATCTGGCCAGAAACCAAACGATCCATTGTCACAGCGTTCCATTCTTGAATTGCAGGAATCGGATCTCGATGCAAACAAAATGATTCAGAGTGCAGTCTTTCCCCAGAAACGTAAAGTCATTCGCAGCTCTCAACCACTGGATGCCCGAGGACCGTTACGTATTCCAAAGGAAATGGTAGATATGCCCCTTTTATTCAATTCGCCTCCTCATGGCGAACTAATTGGTTACTCCATTGTTTAAAAAAATGTCTTTTTCGGACTCTATAAAAATGATTTCTTCTATAGACACTCCGTCCAACGAAATTGAATTGCAGACTGTGCTAACTAGTGAGGAAGCAGAGTATGTCTCTGGCTTGTTTACAGGTCCAGTTCTCTATAGCAATGTCTATCATTACAATGACAATGTGTATAGAATCGACGATGGTCCGCCCATGACTAAGGAGAATAAAATGATTTTCCCGTTACAGTATGGTTTCAAATTGGCCGTATGTAATGAAAAGGTGTTGGACAAGGCACCACTGGCCAAAACTAGCCAACGAGTACGAAGTCGTCAAATTATGAATTTGCCGGGAGGGGGAGAGGCTTCGTTAACTACCGAGGGTTCTGAATCTCGTCTAGAGATTGAATTTTCAAACTTTGAATCCATGATCACCTGGCTCCCGGATATAGTGTACTGGGTCCCCTTTCGGTTCACTTCATGGCGAAACATGGTCATGCCAGCTACCCTGACTCGTGACATTGATTTTAAGAATTATCTAGTCACTGACAAGACGGACGGTGTTCGCGTTCGAGTAGATATCGTGAATGGGTATGCAATCATGTCGTATCGTCAACCCTTTAAATTTGACATTTGCAAGACTGAAGCGCCAGATGGGTCGTTTGATGCAGAACTGCTTGGGAATTGCCTCTATGTATTTGACTTGTTTGCTATTAACGGAGTCCACTGTGGCAAATGGCCAATGCTCTCTAAAGTGAAATTGATGGAGGCATATCGAGAAAAACGAATTGGAGCCTTGTTTTTACTCGTTAAACAATTCTATCCAAGTGTCGCCGATATGCCATTACTCGGACCAGAGGGATTGATTTTTGTTCCAAAACTATTCAACGGGCAGACGTTTAAATTCAAGTATCAGCACACGATTGACGTTTTGTTGACACAGGGCAAGGCATTTGCAGACCATTCTGTATTTGTCTGTAACATTTCGTACCCTATAGAAGCCGAAGGCTCGATTAGCGAATGCATGTATAATTTTTCTCAACAAACTTGGGAATTTCTTAAAATCAGACACGATCTGGAGACACCAAACAAGATTCGGACCATTTCAAGTATACAAAAGGCATTGCAATATAAATTACCATTTTGATTTTTATTCTTTGAATAAACGGGACCTGCATATAGGACATTTATTCTCTCCGTGAGTTTGTAGACACGAATAATGAAATTCGTGATGACAAGATGTGGAAATGTCGGTCCCGTAATTATAACATATCGGACACTCTTTGCCGGACCCGTGACGAAACATTAGATTTTTGTATGGACTATTTCTGAAATCTTCAGTGGACGGGACGGCTCCTTTTTCAATTAGTATACGTACACACTCCTTGTCTTGCACACAACTAGAAAGTAACGTTTCGCCGTCATTGGAAACGCTATTGACATTGACTGCATACTTTGATAGCAAAAAGCGGACAATGTCGAAGCGTCTCTTTTTAGCGAAATGGTGAGGCACAGAATGGCCTGTGGCATTGATTTCGTTCACGTCCAAGTGTTCTAGACAAATTTCCAAGATTTGGGGTGAAGAGGATGCATAGATGGCTGAAAATGGAGGAGGGCCATACATCATTATAATGTATCGCAAAAGTTCAGTGTTATTGTACAGACAGCAAGATTTCATTACATTATGAATTTGCTCTTCCGACTGTGGATACGATTCCAGTATTTTGGACGCAATGATATTTTGTCTAGATTTAATTAATATATCCATGATGGATTTAGATATTCAAGTTTTATTTAAGCGAATCCGGGACCTCCTACACCACCAATGAATCGAATCATGTTTAATCCAAAGTCTAGAACAGTCAATACCTTGGAAACTGCATTCAGTGAAGAGTGAGTCTCTACCAATAATTCTGCATGTTCGAATGCAGTAAAGTTGGTCGATCCAGAAGGATCAAGAGATGCAGGGTACATTGACAATGAAAACATGTTTAGACCAATAGGACCTCCACGTGGAAAGTATTGTAGAGGTTGCACCTTGGAAGAGTAATCGCCATCACGAGCCTGTTGACGTTCCTGGTTGTTCAGTAACAAGGACGAAGAGACAATAGTGTTGACACCGTCTCCATCGGTTTGGGTTGTATAGTTGGTATAGTCTAGTGTTGCATTACTGGAAGGGTCTAGACAGTCTGAGCGACGAACAATGTAGAACAGAGCCTTGGATGGGTGTCCGAATGATAGACGAGCACGCACAGAGGATCCAGAGACTGGGACCCTGTCGAGAACATGAACTTGTTCAGTAATGTATTCCTGAGCCATACCAATCAATCGGTCACGTTCCTCGTTGATGACATACACGTAATCACACAACAATGAAACATTACCAAGTTGAGGAGTAGCAGTCACCGCACCACGGATCAATTCCGAAAATTGTCGGAATCGAATATTGACACGCATATTATGACGCCACAAACATGCCAATGGAATGTAACTGGTAGGGTGACGGTTCCAGGTAAAGATTAATGGAATGTACAAGACCTTGGCAGGAATGGTTTCTGTTGCAGCAGCTGCATGGGCACCTCCAATGGTTCCAGTCATGGAAGAGATGTTTCCAATCATGTCATTGTACTTGTCGTCGTGACCAACAGGTCGAGTAAGTGCGTTATAGATACTAAACCATTCACCGGTATTACGATCTACGGTAATGTTACCAATATCAAAGTTGATTTCTTGAATCAAGTGGTGACCAAGTTCCTTTACCCAAGAACATCCACCTACACCAGCAGTGATTGCAGGCAATTCAACACGAAGTTGAGATGCACCGACACAGTCGGCACTCTTGGTGATTTCCAAGGTTCCGGTTCCTCCAAATGAAGGGCTACCGTTTATAACGTTAGTGATTGATTCTACAGCAACCATGTATGGTTTTCTGTAGGATCGTTGGATCAAGGATGCATCCGGAGATCCATAAAAAATTTCGTCTTCTGAAGAAGTATGTTGGAGAGATGCTACACCGCCGCCGGCCATTTTTTCTTTTTGATTTGTTGATTATAGGCAAGAAAAAAAACACTTTTCAATTATGAATTCTAACGAGACAACTCCATTAAAACGATTCAACATGTCGGATTTGACTAGTACAAGTCGTGTCATTTTTTATGGACGCGACATTAATCCCAAGTATCTGTTTAAAAAGTATCGAGACTATTTTGATTCGGTTGATACGACTCAGGCGCTATTGGACGCCATGGTTCCCAATTCGTTTTTGGTGGTCATTGAGAATAACTTGAATAATCGCTTTTCTTCTGTATTTCGTTATCACATTCGACAATGATCAAGAATCATTTTCCATCTAGTAATCTATATAAAACATGAATTTTTATATTGAATCTGAATCTGATACTGAAAATGACTCCTTTATTGATGATCGAGACGTGGATATGCTGACTGTGTCTGGTGATTCAGAATGTTCAATGGAATCGGATTTTGACTATTCAGTCTTGCCGTCTGAACAATTTGCGGACGCGTACAAGAATATGAGGCGAGAATCTGTCGATGGTCGAAATAGTGCATGGTTGTCGGCCTTTAAGTCGATTCCGTGGAAACTGATGAAGCAAACTCCTGAACCCTTGTGCACACTCAAGAATAGACGGTCATTTTTATTGCAGCAAAACGCTTTGATGGATTCTGTATTGTACGGACAAAAATCGTTAAAGTTGGAAATGTTGCACATGCTGGCTCGTTATATCACGGCTCCTAATTCTAAACCACGCGCTATCGGGTTGTGTGGGAGACCTGGGACTGGCAAGACTTTTTTTACGCGTCAATATATCGCCAAGTGTTTTAACCGCCCTTTTTATCAGATTTCCATGGGAGGGTCCAAGGATTCGAATATATTGATGGGAATGGATGCTGGATATATCGGTGCTAAATATGGACGCATCATGGATGCAGTCATTTCGTTACAATCGTGGAGACCCGTTATTTTTATTGATGAACTGGACAAGATTTCTCAGACGCCAGAAGGCAGGGAGATTTGGAATTCGTTGATTCACATTACGGACCCTGTTCAGTCTGAACACTTTTGCGACAATTATTTTCGCGGGCTGCCTTTTGACTTGTCTGAGGCCTTTTTTGTCTTTTCGTTTAACGATATCAGTGCAATTGACAAGATTTTACTAGACCGTATCCACGTGATTCATATGGATGATTATACCAAGGAAGACTTGAAAATTATTTTGGAGAAATATCATTTGAATCGCATTTTTACTGAAATTGGTATTGACTGCAATCGAGTTTCGAAAAAAATGGTGAATGATTTAATAACACGTGCAAGTCAACAAACGACATTGCGCAAAGGCCTTCAGTTTATAGAGAGCGTGATAATGGCGTGGAATTATGAATTGTTGGTCAATGGAAAAATCTCTACACCTCCACCCATGACTATCTTGTAAATTTCCATCATTGTATCTGGGTGGATATGTTCGTCGCTAAAGAAGAAACCGCGTGGTGTTTCGTACATTTTAATGTTTAAAAAGCGAATCTTGTAATAAACCAGCAACAACTTTTCCTGGTCAATGTTGAATAGTTTTCGTTTCAAAGTGCTCTTGATCACTTCTGACATTTTATTAAAAAGGTTTTAAGATGGACAATTATTTCAATTTCTTGTATCAGCTTTACAAAGACCGAATCGAGGCTGAAGAGTTTTCTTTATGGGTAGGGGATGTGAAGCACTTGAATCAAATGTTTCGTGTCACCATTTCTGAGGAATATGACGACGCTCTTTACACGTTGGTGCAATTCAAAGACTCTGAAAAGGAATATTACATTCTCTCTTTTAAAGAGACGCATATTGTTCAGGCTCTATGCATGGCGATGAAAATATTTAAAAAGCTCAAACTGTGTAAACACTGCAAACGCTTAATTTTCAACGAAGAGTTGAATCTTTCCAATATAGACACTTGGTCGCAAATGGATACATGTCCAAACTGCATGTTGAATGCCTTGGTATCGGATAATGAAGCGGTCGAGTGTGTCATTTGCAAAGAAGAGTGTCAGAATGGGTTCATGTTTTGCTGCGACTCTAGGCATCAGATTCATTTTGACTGTATCCAGACCCTGACCAAGTGTCCTCAATGTAGAAGGCGGATCATGAGATATGAGTCTTCCTTTTTAGATTAGAAACATGAATAAATTGTCTAGATTGTTGTCATTTCCACCCTTTTGAATAATCTCTGGTTCTTGATTCATTTCCTGGTTGAATTGTTCTACGGCCTCTACCAACAAAACTGATTTTGCAGCCGACGATATTTTTGGCTCTGCCAAGATTTCTCGGAATCTAATGATTGGAATTGGACCCAACATTTCCAATTCCTGGTTCATTACGCGCATTGGAAACTTTGGATTGTGTGCCAGAAAACTGGTCAATGCCGGCCACGAATCCGCTTCCAGGTACAAGAGGTCCAATTTTGTATCAATGGGGGTGCTCGGTATCTCGACATTCTTTATACCGACCAATTCGCGTGCGCGCTGGTATGTCGCTGGTGACGATACGACAAGGACCTGTGGCACCCATTGCCCGTCCCTGAAATTGATATACTGTTTAAACAGATTGACGAGGGCGGCACTGCTAGATGAGAAATTGCCATTTTTGACTTCCTGGTATGCAGTCTGTAATATATCGGGATGTTTAATTAGGATTTGTGTCAGGTTGTCTAGTGAATGAAGAGGGACTGACATTGCAACTTGGTATATGAAATATGGAGGAACAGGCAGTCTTGTTTTTGGATCGTAAGGGTATAATGGGACTGGGTTATTCTCAAACACTCTCGACAGACATGAAGACCAGAGAGCGAGTAGTCGGCGCGAATTCTCAATCTGTTCTTCTGAATTACCAAGCACCCTTTCAACCATTGGTTTGAAACTCGGTATACTCGAAGGCATACCCGACGAAGGCATACCCGACGAAGGCATACCCGACGAAGGCATACCCGACGAACCGCCAGATAAATGTTCGCGTGGAAATGGAGCGACATAGGATTCCTGTGGGAGCTCTTCCGGTAATTCGCCGTCGTTAATCATTGCAGAGACTCTGTTTTCGAATCGTGATGACACAACTGAAAAATAATCCATTTTATTGATATAAACAAAATGTTGTCAACGTTACCGCCATTATTACAGTCCATCATTCAATACAGTCTTGCATTTTTACTCTTTGCTGCCGTTCAACTGGTCCAACAATTTAAAACTGGTTACAATATAGTTTTAATCTTTTTCAATGCACTGGTCATGGTCAGTCTTATTGTCCTTTGGTCAGAATTTAACGAATAGAAGCCATGAATTGGCCCAATTTTTTCAATAATTTGGTATCCATTTTAGTATAATCTTCAGACGGGGTAAAGCCCACGGCCCCAATGACCTTGCCTTTAAACGGGATCGGATGGTTCACAAACGATTCTTTATACATTGGACCCGACTCGGTTTTCAGTTTTAGACTTGAACGAGGCACTGGGTTATCGTTTGCATCAAACATTATAATGTATCCTTGCTTAGAGTTATATCTTTCCAATATTTTTCCAAGAAAAACATCACATAAATAATTATACTGATCCGGGGTCGCTTCGCTGATGGCCGCGTCTATACGGGAAATAAGAGAGTCGTCATCTTTTTCGACAACGTCGTCTTTACATTTTCTAGACAAGCAATCGAAAAGTATGATTTTTTGTATATTGGGGAATAAATCAAACATTACACTAATCCCTTTTACTCTTTATAAACATAAAATGGCCGACGATCAAATTATTGAACTGGCAACGACGACTCTTGGTGAAAAATACCCGCATGTAAACAAGCAGCAAATTCGAGAAATGGTAATTTATGAAGTCAAGAGACGCTCCCTGACTGAAATATCCAATGCATCTGGGTTTTCGCGCCTGTTGCGTGCACTTGAAGCTGGAATCAAACGTTCTGAAGAGACCCAGGCTCTGCCCCAGGCTCTGCCCCAGGCTCTGCCCAATACATTGAAATCGGTAAAGGAAATGGAAAGCGCTCTAGAGAGAAAGACTGTTCAAAAGTTTCGTAAAATCACGGACGAGGATCGTAACGTAGACGCTACCAAACACGCCAAAGTCGTGAAACGCAACCAATGCATCCAGCGCTATATACACGTCGACTCTAGAGATCGCGATACGACCCAGTTTCCAAACGCGAATCGATATACAATCATGCTGGACGCCGCTCTGGTCAGCGTCCTCTCGTTCGAATTGGTGAGTGCAGAAATCCCCATTTCTGACTACTCTGTCAAGTCGACATACAACAAGATTCATTTCCAGGAAACAACAGCCCACGTCACCAATAGTACCTATTTAACGGCTACCGTCACACCTGGTAATTACACGATCCAGACATTAAAGACTGCCATTGAAACTGCAATGAACGCTGCCAGCATATCTGGAGCCACTTATTCAGTGACAATTTTGGATTTGTTGAACAAGGTCACAATCACTAGTGACATTGGAGGCACCGCAATCCTGTTTAATCTCTTGTTTACGAAACAAGATTCCATGGCCAGAGTCTTGGGATTCAATGCTCAAGATTTGACTGGTTCGGCCTCGTACACTTCGACCAATCAGTACAATTTGAATGGGGAAGCCTACATATTTATGCACTTGAAAAACTTTGAATTGTTAGACTCTACAAACTCTTCTGGAAAGGGAGCCTTTTGTAAAATCCAGGCCAATGGTACCATTAAACATTTCGCAGAAAACAGAGACTACCGCATCGTCAAGGACAATTTCAACGAGGCCATTAGAATTGTAGCACTGGAAATTGAATTTCGTGATTATTACGGGCTATACGATTTCAACGGGCTCGAACATTCACTGACATTTAGATATCTCACTATATAATTTTTTTATTCTTCCCATAAATGTCCAAACGACACCATCCCTACCAATACAAAATTCAACGCAAGGAGTAGTGGAATAAAAAAGGAATTTTCGTTAGGAGAGTTTGATATCGTCTGGACATTTTCGTCCCAGTCTATATACCACGATGGGGTCATTTCTCTACATGTCGGGCACTTTTGTGGAAGACCATTCTTGATCATTAGATTCATGCATCGTTCATGAATAGCGTGCTTATCGTCCCCGCAAAAGGAAAGTCCAAAAATATCTACATTTTCCAGACATATTGTGCATACAGTGTCCTTGGTAATCACATGCTTGGTTAGTACGGTGCAACTGGTACAGTGAGTGCCGTGAATATTCAAAAACCCACACTCAGTGCACATGGATGCCAATTCCAGTCGTCTGACTAAACTGCGAACATTGGCGATATGATACAGACGGGCCAGTTCGCCTCTTGTCCAGTAAATGATTCCCTGTGGCGTGTAAATAAAGACAAAATTTCTATTACGTATCCTCTTGTATGTTATTGCCTTCATTTAATTTTTTGTCCCTGTCGTTTTTAATACATACAGATCGTGTTTGATTTCATGGTTTTATTTCTTTCCATATACACGCTCGACAATTTTATCATACAGAGATTTTTGCTTGAGGCCGAGATCTTTTAACAGTTTCGATCCCCGTTTAGTTTTCGAAGCGGCTACTCCTGCGGCAACGACAGTGGCGGCAACTCCTGCAGACGCTGCCAATTTTTTATTTTTCATAGAGGCTAGCTTTTTACTTCCCTTGTTCAACAATTTCGATACCTCTTTCAATGCAAGATTCGCCTGGTTGTACTGTTCTTCTGCAGCTCCTCCATCCTGAAGCACTCCGAAAGGAAAAGAGTCGTACGGACACATTCCACCCTTAAGTTCCTCTAGTTTCTTTCGAGTCTTTTCCATCTTCTTTTCGACGTGTTCAACTCCGGCAGGGCATGTGACCAATAATAGTCCATGGACATTTTGTTCAGCCTCCTTTTTCAATTGTTCTGCTTGCTCGACCATGGGTTCCATGTGCATAGAGCCTCCTTTTAAAGCACATGGCGCACACCCTCCTTTCATTTCTACTTTTCCTGTTTTAATCATTGCCTCTGCGTCAGCCTTTGAAACAAATCTTGAAAGCTTGTGTGAAGACTGGCACTTTTTACATGAAACTTTGGCTTCGGCTATATATCGTCCGGCTTCGTCTTGTTTCAAGACTACATTCTTGGTGGATCTAGATACACGAGAACGATTCGGGCACCCGACGCATAAAAATTCAACCTTTTCAGGCGACAGTTTTAGAGGAAGTCTCAATTTGTGGCTCATTTTTATCGAGGCAATATTTTTTTTATTCAGACATTTTTATTGTATAGATTAAAAAAACAATGGACTACTCATCAATGGATAATTATCAAAAAGCATTCCTCTTTATTGCACTGGTCGCAGTGGTAGCATCTGCCGCAGCATTTTATTTCAAGCGACAATACTTTACCAAGACTGTACTCGCAGGTCTTTTAGCCTTTTCAGTTCTATACTTGGTCCGCATGTTTCGCGGTGATTAAATCATAAAGCTCGCAATGTTGAATACCAAGTCTCTTCATTCGAATCAAAATTAAATCTCTTGCCAAATCAAGTTCAATCTCTGTAAATACAGGGGGGAGTTGTAAAAAGCTGCAATCCTCGGGTTTCAAAATGATCAATTTCGGAAATGGAATGACGGTTCTCAATCGTTGTAAAAGTTTTTTGAATAACATTATGAGTTCATTTTTCGTCTCTTTGTAAATCTAGTATAATCTATATCAGGTCTTCTACTTAATGCATTTTTCACCTTTTCAATTCTCAGTTTCTCGGATAATGATACTACATGACCCGCGATTCCAAGGATAATTGTAATGATATAGACGACACTGCCTAGTTGTACTGGATCGATATCGTCCCATTTTTTTCGTATTGCGTCACGAATCAGTTTGATGATTTCGGGTTCATTGTCTGGGAATTGAAAGACACGAATCAATATCACGGCCGCGAGTGCCAATGTCGAACGTTGGAGTTTCATGGTCTATTTGTTAATAGCAACATTCTTTAAAAATGCTACAACTAGTCATAGCACTAGCAGGATCTATTATTGTTTCATTTTCTGCGTCTATATTACGTTTATACAGACATTATTTATAAAGTTTTTTGTTCGCCACTATCAAAACTGCATGATTATACTCGTTACGGCCATTACCGGTTCCCTTGTATTTACAATTACATTGTTGCAATGGCACAGAATTAGAAATCGGCAACGGAGGCGTGCACTAGACATGTCTGAATTATCAATTGAACTTTCAGATGAATATACAGAAACATGTATTGTACGCAATCGATCCTGGTAATGGCTAGTTTATTTTAACCAGAATCGACACTTGAAGAGAGGGGTCTGGAGAAGGTCCGTTGTCTGTCCCAAATAATACTTGATTACCTGCCTCGTCTATAATTACATACTCGAATGTTCTCGCGCTTCTAGACAGGAATATGGGAGACTCTGTACGCAAATGTACAAATCCGTTATGCACAAAATCTGGAATCAAGAGAGCGGCCGTGTCTGTATTTATCGTATTGCTATTCATTGATTTAACGACGAGACGTAATACAGCCCAGTCATTAATCGTGTTTGGAACCGTTACCGATGCAATAGTCAACTTGACACCGCTTTCCAACCGCACTGGCAAATCCAACTGCCCTTTGGATGCATCGGGGTATATGGTTCGATCACGAGTTCCCGAATACAAAAAGTAACTTTTAGTGTCTGACATTTCAATGAAATATTTAATTGAATATAAACTTGACAATTTAAAAATGTTGAATAGAATTCAAAAGAGTAAAGGTCAACATTCTCAGGCAACCATTCTTCAGGAATATGAAGACTTGTATAAAGAGTGCCAGGACGTTATTTATTCGTTGGCACCCTATCAAGATTCTTGTCGATTCACAGTGCCTGTATTAAATTCTGCTAGGTTCAAATTGGAGGAATGTATAGATATTATTTGCAGCCGATTGCGCCAAGAAGGATTAAAAGTGACTAGGATGCAAAATACAATAGATATTAATTGGGCTCCCGTGGATACCGAGAAACAAGTGAAAAAATGGGGCAATGATGGAAAAAATGTAAATTGGAGCTCAATTACCGATGAATATGGCAACGTGGAAAAAATTCCATTTTACGTCGTTGGGCACACGTATGTGAATCCTCCAACCAAATCGCAAAACCACCCGTTTGACCATGTACCAAAAGAAGAGCCAGTCAAGCCAAAAAAGACTAAAAAGACGAAACGTCAATTTATTTTTCAATAAGGGCTCGAAACCCCTTCAACCCCGTTTCAATCCGTTTCCACAACTTATCGTCACGTTCCATCCAGTGCATCTCCAACTCTCCAGACGGAGCTTGTTCGACCAATAAAATACAATCTCTACCAACCAGTCTCATATATGCCTCGGCCTGGATGCGTTCATAATCGGGAACGCCTAGGAATCGATATCGTCTAGTCTTGACCTCTAGGATACACTCTCGATTCTCGTATTCAAACAGTCCATCAACACGCCCGCATATACGAAACCCTTTTTCGATTGCATGGTAAAAACACTTGGCATTGGAATCGTAAATATCAATACCCAATTGATCAGAAATCTTTTCAGTGACAGACTTTTCTGTACACGTACCTACATTCCTGGCGACGGCGCTTTCCAATTCCTTGACAATCAAGGTACGCGATTCGTTATGTACCTTGATTCGGTGGTTGGCAATCTCTTCAATCTCTGTATCAGACAGGCATGCCGATTCCTGCAAGATGGAACGCCGTTCCTCGATATCCAGAGTTTCATTGACACGATTGACAATTTCGGGTTCCAATAGTTGAATATCCATGGCATTGGCCTGTTGGACAGTCTCGACACTCTGTACCTTTTTCAGTACCGATTTTGGGACAAAGGTTGAATCCAAAATCGTTGTAGTGTCGCCATGCTTGTATTTGCGAACCATGTCTTGGACGCTTTTAAACCTATTTTTACCTATACATGCCGCAATATCAGAGGCGTATACCAAAAGATTCATTTTAAATAATGTTTTCTACATATAAAAAAATGGAGACTCTTTACGACCTTTTTATATTGACCGATCTATTTGTCGCCTGGGGCATTTTATTGTTTTTAAAGGGCAGTTACCTGCCAGTGTCATCCTTTTTAATATTATTTGAATGGGTAGTGATCAGTCTGACATTGTATGGAATTACCTATTTACATTTGAATCGAGAAAAGTAAAAATTATTGATTAAATGAAACACTTAGAAAATGTCCGGGACCATAAACAGTGCATTCTATGAACTATTATTGAATGAAGGTTACAATGCTGTCCGAAACCTGCAAACACGATATCTATATAATGCAGAAACTGCATCTCCGCTTACGATCGAGTCCGTTGGAACGGCATTGAACATGTACTCTGGAGCCGGATTGAATATTACGGCTGCAGGTACAATGTCGAGCATCATTGGTGGCAATTCGTTATCGAGCGTGACTGGTAATTTAGCAGTGACAACGACCCAACACCAAGTGTATACGGCCGGTACCTACATTACAATTGACCCGACCACAGACCTTAATCTTACTCCAGGAGCTGATTTATCTGTGACAGCCGGTGCCAATATCGATCTCGTTGCGACTGGATCTGCAGCCATGTCTGGTAATGCAGTAGCAGTGACATCGACCACTTCGTTGAATATGGTGGCTGCCACTTACTCTGTGACAACCTCTGGTCTGATCCAATTGACCACTCCTAATAACATTGAATTGAATGCCGATGCTGTTATCATGAACGTGACTCAACCATTTTCATTGTCTTCAGCCAATATTGATATTACGGCCACTGGAACGGTTGAAATTACGTCCGGTACCACTACAACCATTTCTGCAGAAGACATTACTCTCGGGACAACTACCGGTACAATTACACTAGATTCTGGAGAAAATATAATTTTGGATGCAGTTGGATACATTTCTGCAACAGCTGGAACTACAGTGGCTGTTGTAGCAGGTACAGGATTCTCTCTAGATGCCACGACAGGTACGGTATCGATTGAAGCAGCTGCAGGTTCCATTAGCATTGGAGCGGACGCAGTGAATCAGGAAATTAATCTGGGTTCAGCGGGTACCAGAACCATCAATATCGGTACAACAACATCCACCGTCAATTTAGAAGGTTCTACAGTGACTGTTGGTACAACTGGAGGTAATACATTGATTCTAGGTGATGTTCAGGTGATTGGAGATGTATTTCAATTGGATGTGACACAAATCAGTGTCGACGATCCAAATATTGTCTTGAACGATATCCCATCGCCAACAGATGCCAATGCAGATGGAGGTGGTATTACATTGAAAGGTACAACAGACAAACTATTTACCTTTAGCGACTCGTTGGATGCATGGTCTTCGAATCAAAACATGAATCTGGTCGATACCAAACAGTACGAAATTGACGGAAAGGTCGCCTTGTCTGAAATTGACATGGCCGTTGATCTTTATACTACTGGAGGTGCAATCTATTTGACCGGCCCTACTGCCAAGACTGCTCCTGTGGAGGGTGATTTGAGGATGGCTGTTGGTACCAAGAATGGTAACATTGGATTAGAATTTCAAGTGTATAATGGAACCGGGTGGGAGAAATTTGATAGTTTCTACAGTGGATATGCCAAGGCTTAATTGGATTATTAATTAAAAAGTTCATGGTATCGATTTCAACTTTTTGATTTCGATACCATGGAATTATCTAGTTGGGATCTTGATGTTCATGGTATCGATTTCAACTTTTTGATTTCGATACCATGGAATTATCTAGTTGGGATCTTGATTGAAAAAGTTCATGGTATCGATTTCAACTTTTTG
>JACCDX010195813.1_pt1 | contig 16363 bp, 16 predicted proteins | sample 7449681 | NCBI WGS metagenome assembly JACCDX01 (sample SAMN15323450, study PRJNA562643) | freshwater metagenome | isolation source: river surface water | place: USA:Blue River Watershed | collected 2017-08-18 | reverse complement strand
CGATAGTTGACACCTGAGACGTCGCTTAAAAGTCCCTGTAGGTTGGGTGAGGAGGAGAGCCCAAAACAGACCCCGCAAAGATAAAATCCTACTGTCACGAGTGTGTGCGATTCACTCAACAAAATGTTCGACATCCGAAACAGGGTGTCGTGTGGCTCAAGCATCTAACAAAATATCTACTTGTTGCATCTATATAACTTAACGAGTATCCATTAATGGATACGAGTAGAGCTTTAGCTCTCGAATTAGTATCAACTCACTAATTTTAACAGGTCGTCTTCGTTGCACCGCAGCATAAATATCTGTACAATAAACATATAGGTGCTTACGATAAGGCCTATTCTAACTCGCTTTTAAGGAGAATTTTATGTTTAACACAATCAACCAATCCGCCTACACAGACATTGCCAAGACTTATTCTGGTACAATTACTAAGGCTGCAAGTGACTTTGCTAGCCAACTAACTAGTGCTAATCAAAGCCTAATGGCAGAATATGTCAAGCTAGCTAATAGCGCAGAACTAAAGAAGTATACTCAACCTGCCCAAGAGTTTGCCACTAGTGTTACCAAGACATATATGGATGTTGCAAGCAATCTAGTCAAGGCATTTACTGCAACTAAGTAATCAATCTAGATTAAATTTGTTTGATTTTACAGCATTTTCGTATTCTGTTAATATCTGCAAATTATTTTCTACGTGTAATCCGCAAACTAATTTGTGATTAGATGGAATAATATGGTCGACTTCGTGCTTAACACCAGTCACTTTAGTAAGCCTTCTTGCTTCCAAATACATATTGCGGATTGCTTTTTTATCTGCCCACGGCGGCATTGATTTATTTCGTTTTTTCCTGCGCTCCACAATATAACAAGACCACAGTGCTTTTTTCTGTTCCTCTAATGTTAGTTCATTAAATGGCAACTTGCTGTAGTCTTTTTTAGTAGGTTTAGTTGCAGGCATAGCAGGCATTAATGCTATACGCTGTTTTCTTGTTAACTTTGGTCCTACAAATTCTCTTTTAAATTTTGCATACTCTCGGGAATTCATACAAATATTTAGCAATAAGTGATATGATCGTATATTAGTGTTTCTACTGATAAATATATTACACTGATATGAAAGGATACATAATGTCTTTACTAAATAAAATCACACAATGGTTTAAAACAGTATTTGCAACAACTCAATACGAAGAGCTAGATGCTTATATTGCAAGTAAGAATCCTACTACTACTGCTGAAGTTGAATATTGGATTAATAATTACGACCGTATTAAACTTAAAGGAGTACTAATATGGAGAAGTTAAAAGAATTTTGGATGATAGTTCGTGCAACTATCGAATTTTTAGTTAGCAAAAAGCCTTATAGCTGCTGGTACTAAAATTTTAAGACTGATTTCAAATCCTTATAAATATAGCGATATATTATAAGGATTTTTCTTTTATGCGTTTACGCGAACTTACTAACGAAGCAACAGGTTTAAGTCCTGCAACACTATCTAGCTATAAAAAGAAAGCAGGCGCAGAAGCTAGTGCACTAGATAAAGAAGCATTTGAAAAAGGCGGGCCTAGCGCACAAGCCAAGTTAGATAAGGCACACAAGCGTTACAAAGGTATCAATAAGGCTACTCAAAAGCAGTTTGATAATGACGTTAAGGGTATAAAAGAAGAAGTAGGACAAGAAGCGTTAGAATTCAAAAGATCCGACAAATATCCCGACGGTAAATCTATTCCTGAGAGTTTACCTGCCCGTTACCAACCTAGTAGTAATCCAGGAGTACCAGACAATCAAAAATGCTCTAACTGTCTCTACTATGATACAAAAACAAAAAAATGTGATAAGTTCGAGGGCGACCCTGTAGTAAGACCAGAGTATTGGTGTGCTAAATGGAAAAGTGCTAAAGTAGAAGAATCTCAAGTAAACGAGATTAGTACTAAGTTACGAGACAAATATGTTACCCGTGCAACTGACGATTATGGCCACGCTAACTTTGCTGCACGTGCAAGCAAAAGCCATCCTGGTTTAGAAAAGTACAGTCAAGAACAAGAACACAGAGCAGCAAAGCGCAGAGCCGGCCTTAATCGTGCTCTAAGCGATAAGCGTTTAGGTAGAGTAGAAGAAAAAGAAGTAGACGAAGCAAGTTTAGCTACAATGCGTGATTATTTTGCAGGCGATGAAAACGCTAAAGACGAAATGAAGATTACGCAAATGCGTAAGTACTATGCCAATGATGCCGCAAAGGAAAAGACTAAAAATTTTAACAGTCTAGCAAGTTATCACCAATGGCTAAAGCAAGTAGGCGCAGAAAAGATTAATCGCAAATGAAACAGTTTTACATTACTAGCGAAACATTTAGACTGCAAGGTGACGATCCAACTGTCCCTGACGCATATGTTGACCCCGCAGAGTTAGCTAAACTAAAAAAGCTAGCAGGCATTGATAGTCTAGGTATTATGGAACGACATATAGCAGAAAAAGCTGCGAACAAGTTTACCAATGCAGACGGTCAAGATAGTTTAATCAGCGGAATGACAGGAACAGAAAAAGCAGAATATCAGCGCAAACATAATATACAGCCCGGTACCGATGCGTGGTTCAAATTATGGTTTGCAAGGCCAGGGCTAACTGGAGAAAAAAATGTTTAAACTCATAAGCAACATATTAGATAAAATATTCCCGCAGCGAGTAATTAACCGCCGTATTAAAGAACTACAAAAGCGAGATCCTTTCATATACAAATGAAAACGATTTACGTAAATGGCGATAGTTTTCCAGCTGGTGCAGAATTAGCAGACCACTTATTAATAGGTTGGCCAGGATATACAGATAATAGAAGCTTCTCTACAGAAAATGCTAAAAAATGGAATGAAATAAGACCTAGCAGCTTAAATGTATACCCGGGAGGACCTGCTGCTATTCATATTAAAGAAAAGGAATATGCTTGGCCTAATATCATTGCAGAGAAGTATAATATAAATGTTGTTAACTCTGCAAAAAGCGGTGCAAGTGTATTGGGAATTGCTAAAAGAACTTGTGTGGATCTATTGGAATTAACGAATCGAGGTGTTATTGTAGATAAAGTATTTGTCCAATTAACTACATTAGATAGAACAGAATTTTACAAGAATACACCAGATAATCGTCATTTCGATGATTTACCATTAACTAACTTACTAACCGCTGATAGAAATGCAGTAGAGAGAAAATTAGCAACCGCATACTTAGATTATAATGATGCCGACTTAGCTGCTAAATTTTTATATGGTATTCTATTTTTAGAGCAAACTGTTAAAAATTTAACAGGGTTATCGCCTATATATTTGTCTACGGGATTAAGTGAGTACTCACTTACTTTAATTAACAGTACAGCTGAAAACTTTCCGTCAATTAAACGTTTATTAAATTTAACTAGTTTACATAGTGTAGACTTCAATAATAAACCAATGAATTCTATCCACGTTGAAAATGATTTTTTATTGTGCCCTGCAGGTCATTACGAGCAACGAACTCACGTAATGTTTGCAGAAGAACTATATGATAAGTACATCAGATGAAAACAATATATTGTATAGGTGACAGTTTTACACAAGGTACTGAATTAGCAGATGCAGATCATTTCGGTAGCATATATCCCGGATACGCTACATTTGATAATAAAGATAGTCTTAAAAGAGAACTTAACAGGCAGTGGTGGAATAAACACGCACCTGATGTAAACAATTCTAAAATTCTATTAGATAAAGAAAATGTACGTGCTTGGCCGGAAAAGTTAAAAAGGCACATTAGTAATATTTCTGTTGTTAATGCAGGTGTACAAGGCAAATCTATGCAGTACATTGCTGACACCTTAATTAAGGATCTAATTAATACACAGTATCGAGTAGACTTAGTAATTGTACAGTACACTGATCCTATTAGGTTAGAATTTAGTGAAGGTGGTAGTTCATTTACTTTATTTTTGCAAAATAAAAGCGTTCATAAAAATCAAGAAATATTAAGGAACGCATTGCTTAATATAGAAACAGATGAGTCATTGTATTTTAGATGGCTGACTCAGTTAGTAAGAATACAAGACTTTTGCCGTGCACACAATTTACCTTTATTGTTTGTAGACTCGGTTAAAGTGGATAGACATTACAAGAATCAAATTGAGTCTGTTGCATACTTAGAAAATTATCTGCAGGAACCGGTATTAGCAATGATTGATGTTGCGAGATCGTTTAGTTTACAAACAGAAGTATTGGCAGCAGGCGGGCACTTTACAGAAATTGTACACGACAAATTTGCAGCAGAGCTAAGTAAAATAATACAAGATAGAAAGCTAATATGATAACCTGGGGTATAAGTGCAGCAAGTCACGACGCAGCAGTTGCAGTATTTGACAATGATAAGCTAGTATTTGCTAGCCATAGCGAACGTTTTAGTAAAAAGAAAAACGATGGAGACTTGCATCCAGACTTAATTAAGTACGCACTAGAGTTTGGTATACCCGAACATATTTGCTATTACGAAAAGCCTTTAGTAAAAGCAACACGCCAATTATATGCAGGGCAGCAAGCATTTCCGCTACTAAACGTCAAGGACTATATCCAGTATTACTGCCCTATTGATATTAGCGAAACTAGAATTACTAATTCCGGGCATCACCGCAGCCACGCCGCCGCAGGATATTTTACTAGCGGTTTTGATAACGCAGTAGTAATAGTATTAGATGCAATAGGCGAATGGGACACAGGTACAATATGGGAAGGTAATGGAACTAAACTTAAAAAACGTTGGAGTATGCGTTACCCACACAGTGTAGGTTTATGGTATAGTGCAATGACTCAACGTTGTGGGTTCAAACCTAATGAAGAAGAATACATTATGATGGGTATGGCTGCTAGTGGCGACCCAAGAAAGTACTATGATTTAATACGTGAGGAATTATTTGACTGGCGTATAGAAGAGTCTGGCCCTGTAATTAAGTGTGCAGTTAATATGCACCGTGGTATTAAGTGGTGGCGAGAAGATATTAAGGATGTAAAAAACTTAGCAGCAGCCGCACAGAAAATATACGAAGATTTACTAACTGATATCGTGTATTGGACTTATACTAAATTAAAATCTAAGAATCTAATCCTTATGGGAGGTTGTGCCCTTAATTGTGTAGCTAACGGTGTAATTGCAAACAAAGGCTTATATGATAAAATATGGATTATGCCTAATCCCGGCGACGCCGGCAGCAGTGTAGGTGCAGTATTAAGTGTATGGAACAAGCATATAGAATACCCTGGTGCATTTTTAGGGTATAATATTAAGGGCGAGTACCCGGTACAAACAGCACTGCAAGAATTACTGAAAGGTAATGTAGTGGCGGTAGCAAACGGACCTGCAGAATTTGGCCCACGTGCTTTGGGTAATCGCAGTTTGCTAATAGATCCTAGACTATCGGACAGTAAAGAACGAATGAATAAGTTTAAAAAGCGTGAGCCTTTTAGACCGTTCGCACCTGCAATACTAGCAGAACACGTTAACAATTATTTTGAGATGCCATACGTAACTAGTCCGTATATGCAATATACAGCACAGTGCAAAACACCTGATTATGTACCGGGCGCTGTACACATTGACGGATCTAGTAGAGTACAGACGGTTACCACACAAGACAACCCAGGATTTAGGGCATTACTAGAAGCGTGGTATTTGGCTACTGGTTGTCCTATTTTGCTAAATACAAGTATGAACATTAAAGGACAACCTTTAGTGAATGACGAATTTGATGCGGCAGCTTTTTCCAAGAAGCACAAAATAGCCGTCCTTACCAAGGAAGAAAAATGAACAAGTTTCAACTTACTAAATTTAAAGTTAATGCAGGAATTGCAACAGAAACAGCTGATTTAAATAAAACTAAATCTACTGAATTTGCAAGAACTGTTAACTACCCTAGCTTACAACTAATGATGAGTGAAAATTCAATAAATTTAATAGAAGAAGTTAGAGTAGTAACGCTATCTAGTAGCTACACTCAATCTAATACAGAATATGCTCCTAGAATTTTTGTTCCTGTTACAGGGGGAGATAAGTGCTCTATTAAATTTAAAGATGGCACTGAATTTAAATTAACAACAGCTTTTGCAATAGAATCGATTGAATACACAATAGAGGTTCCGGAAGGCGTAGAGTTAAAATATCTAGTATTAGAATTAGATTATTCTAAATCTACTGTAAAATTTGCACCTCCGACAAAGAGGTTAGAATTTTTCTGCAGAAATCTAGTTTAACCAAACATAGCTAAATCCAATAAATAACTAGTGTGGAGCGATTCACACTAGTTTTTTTACGGATAAATTATGCAACTATCTAATAATTTTACGTTAAACGAATTCTTAATAAGCCAAACAGCTAGTAGATTAGGAATTGATAACACTCCACCAGAATTTGTAATAGAGAATTTAAAAGCTCTATGCCACAATATATTACAGCCTTTGCGTGACAATTATGGCCCGGTAGTTGTTACTAGCGGATATCGCTGCCCTGAGTTAAACAAGGCAATAGGCGGCGCAGTAAATAGTCAACACTTAGAAGGTAAAGCAGCAGACATTCATATTCCTAGCTTATCAAATGATAATCTAGCTAGAATTATTGCAGCTAATTTTGAATTCGATCAAGTTATCCTAGAATTTTATACTCTAGGAAAACCCAATAGCGGATGGGTGCACGTTAGCTATAATACTGCCGGCAATAAGAAAGAAGAATTAACCGCAGTAAAACAAAACGGAAAAACAGTTTATTTAAAAGGTATTGTAACTTAAAATGAGATTCGACGATATACAGACACAACAATCTAGCGCAGTGCAAGAAAAGTTTGCAATGACTGATGCTATTGATCTGCACGATCAATTAAATCCTAAACTATGGGCAAATAACAAAATGCGTCCAGAGGTTAAGAAAGCTCTATTAGATATTGCAGAAAACTTTAAAGCGTTTTTAGGTATCGAAGATGTAGAGGTAAAAGATATTACAGTAAGCGGTAGTAATGCAGCATTTACTTACACACCGCACAGTGATTTAGATTTACATTTATTAGTGGATATCGAAAAGCTAGATGCAAGTGAAGTATATCGTGAACTATTTGACAGTAAAAAATATCAGTATAACGACCTGCACGACATTAAAATACGCGGAGTTGAAGTAGAACTGTATGTACAAAATTCCGGCGAGCCTGTAGTAAGTTTAGGCGAATACAGTGTTCTACACGACCGCTGGATTAAAGAACCCGAGCGCAAGCCATTTACTACAGACAGTTCGGAAGTTAAACAAAAATACAATGAGTTAAGGACACGTGCATTACGTGCACTTAAAAATAAAAGCAAATCACGTATCACTTCTGTATTAGACGACATTAAACGTGCACGTAAAAGCGGATTAGCAAAAGGTGGCGAGTTTAGCCCAGAAAACCTTGCGTTTAAAATGTTACGCACTCAAGGTATCATTGACAAACTATATGCTGCTAAGACAGAACAAGAAGACAAAGAGTTAAGTCTAGAAGCACGTAACATTGCAGAGGATGTCCAACTAAACGAAATTAATATGAGTCCTAGCAGTCTACGTAGACTTGCTGCGGCTATTCCAGGTGCACGTGCAGGTATGGAATTTGAAATGATTGTTCCTGGTGTAGCAAATCCAGAAGACAGCGAGCCAGAAGCAGACTATGATCAAGACGAGCGATGCGATGATTTCCGTGACATTATTCGATTCTTCTCTGGCGGTGATGATGTAAACAGTCGTCGGGATTTACGAACTCTAGAAGAACAACTAGACGAAGAGTTTATGGACTGGAGCTCTGAAGAAGTTGACCGTAGATGGAACAACGATATGTCCGAATATATCCGCGACTACATTGACATAAATGACGAATTCGATAGAGACAGTGCAATAGAACAAGCAAGAGAAGAATTTTCAGAAGCTAATCCAGACATTGATTTAGATTCTGAAGAAGCACAGCAAGGTATTTCGGCTAGAGCTGACGAGCTAGAAGAAGAATTTATAAGTGAAGTTATCAGTGAAGGCTATGGCAATAGAGTATATGATCGTGCATTTGAAGAGTACCAAGACGAAGTAATGTCAGAATTAGACCAAGGCGAATTCTTGCGTGATAAAGGTTATCGCTATATGAGCGATATCGAAAGTAACTTTGATATTAGATGGCCGTACTACACATATGGCGGCGGCGACGGTGACGTTGATGTACACTCTGTAGGCGAAGAATTCAGTGATTGGATGGGCAAAAAAGTTAATGCTAGTACAAGCTATCACGGTGGTAAGCGTGAACCAGGAGCATATGTAGTTGAACCTGATGGCAGTTTAGATGCAGACGACGACTCTGATTCTGGCTTAGAGTTTGTAAGTCCCCCGCTGCCTATCGCAGAGTTATTATCAGACTTAGACAAAATTAAACGCTGGGCAGAAGAAAAAGGCTGCTATACTAACGACAGTACTGGCCTGCACATTAACGTTAGTGTACCCGGCTATAGCTTAGACAAACTAGACTATATTAAACTAGCACTGCTAATGGGCGATGAATACATTCTACGAGAGTTTGGTCGCCAAGCTAACACATATTGCAAGAGTGCTATTAAGTTTATCCGCGAAAAAGCAACACCGGAAACAGTCGATGTTGCAATGAAGAAGATGAAGGAACAACTTAACACTAGTGTTAGTAAGTTAATTCACAGCGGTATTACTAACAAATACACAAGTATTAACACCAAAGACACGTATGTAGAATTCCGCAGCGCAGGTGGCGACTGGTTAAATGAAGACTTGTCTAAGTTAGAGAATACGCTACTACGATTCGTTGTTGCACTAGATGCATCAATTGACGAGTCTAAGTACAAAGAAGAGTACGCTAAAAAGTTATACAAGTTAATTGCTCCGGCAGACGATACTATTAACACATTGCAATACTTTGCAAAGTACAGTGCAGGTGAAATACCTAAAGCAGCATTACGCAGTTTTATTAAGCAGGCGCAACTACAGCGTTCAGTTAAAAAGCAACGTAACCCTAACCAGAAGTACTGGTGGAATGTAGCAATAGATGGCCAGCGCATAGAAGTTGTTGCAACTAACAAAGACGAAGCCTGGGATAAAGCAACAGACGAGTATCAAGAGTGGATGCGATTTAGCAAGAACCAAGCAGTCATTACTCCGCTACGTCCTTATACAGAACCTAATGCGCCGACGCAAAACAGTCAACAAGGTAACTGGGGCTTCTGGATTACATCTCTAGGTAGATTTGCAAGAGAACCAGGTCAAACAGACAATAACGTATTACGTAGGTTTAATAGCTATGCGGATGCTGAACTGTTCAGGACAAATACCCCGGGAATTCGCTCTGATATTGAGATTCGCGAAATCGAACCTACACAACGTCAAGGCGGGGTACTATCACAATCCGATGCAGAACGTCGTATGGGAATACCGGATCAAACAGGCGATGCTAATTGGGAAATTATTTCTAATAGGACAAGTCGTAGAGTGTTTGTAATGATTGCTAACACAGAATACGATGCCCGTAGAAAATATGCAGACTGGTTATCAGCTTGCGGTATACCTATAGAAACAGATGACTATCGCATTAGGCCTATACGCACAAATGACAATCTCGGTGCACAAGAAAATAGAGGCGATTTAACTCCTCGTGGTCCCGGTCCTTGGGAAATCTATAGACTTGGAAACGGGGAGTCAGTAAGGCCATTGGAACACACTAATAGACAGGCAGCAGAACAAGAAGCTCGTAGTGCGCTAGGCTTACGTGGATTAGAACCAGAACTCTATGGCGTGCGTACTCGCCAAGAGCGCTTGCCTGAGTTTACCGGAAACTGGCAAATTGTAGTAGGCGGACAAGAAGTGCATCAGTTTGGTGGTGTAGGCAACAGTCAACACGATGCTAACAATTATGCACGTAACTGGATTGCAAGACAAGACCAAGCCTGGGCAAGAGAACACCAAGGCGAAGGTGTAGAAGTACTGCCAATAATGAGATAATAAATATTACACTATGCGATTACAAGAACTATTAGAACAACAATTAGACGAAATAGAACGTCTGTATAAAAGCGACTATACAGGCGGCAAAGATGCACTGTATCCCGGACACAGTGCTAAAAAGTATTTCGAACTACCGGGCGGATCGGGATTGCTTTACACTGTAGAAGGTAAAGCAGAACCTATTATCAAGCTATGGGATCCTAATAGTAATATACCAGACCCTAAACCAAAAAAAGAATATAACGAGTTTACTAGCGAATTTAATGCACGTATGAAAAAGTGGGAAGAACGTCAACGCACTGGTAAAAAGATTCCACAAATTATCGGCAAACTATCGCTAGAAAAGCCGTGGACTTTTCCTTTACCTGGCGCACTGCAAGTAGGTACTATTACAGTAGATGAAGACTATAGAGGTATGGGACTAGCTAAAGCCTTATATGGCATTGTCCTAACAATATTAAAGCGCCCGCTAGTTGCAGGTTCTAGTCAGACTCCCGGCGGCCGCCGCAACTGGGTAAGTTTAAGTCAAATCCCGGGTGTTGAAATGAAGGGATACATTGCAGTAGAAGATTATGAATTAACTCCTCCTGCTGGTAGACCTGAGCGTGTCAAACAGGCAGAACAGAATATTGATGTTATAATGGGACAATTAGGTGGACAATACATTGGCAAGAAAAGCGGCACTCACTTCTTTGCATTTGATGTACAACCTAACACAGAAGGTAAGGAACTAGAAGCATACGTTAAGCAAAAAGTTGCTAGCGTATACGGCGGCAGAACTTCTTTCGAAGGCGGCTTGTTCGCAGTTTGGACAGGTAAATGAGACTACAAGAACTATTAGAAACTTCTCAAATTAGCGAGTTGTTCCAGCCAGGTAAGAAAAACTGGTCGTGGGGATTTCGCGGCAGTGAAGAAGTCATTGCAGATTTTACTATAAACAACATACCGTATAAATTTTATGGTTATACACATCCGGGAACTGGTCATTGGGAAGTAGAGTTTAGCATAGACAAAGGGTCAATGGACAGAGATGATAGGGCAAAAATCAGTACCTCATACGGCTTAACGGGCACTGGAGCAAGTGTAGAAGTAATGTCAACTGTTACTGACATTATGCGAGAGTTTTTAGCACAGTACAAAGGTTCCGTGCGAATACTTTCTTTTACAGCAGCAGAACCTAGTAGACAAGCATTATACAAGCGAATGGTCAGCAGGTTGTTACCTCATTGGAAAATGACAACTGAGCCAGTTGGCAACGGGGAAGTGCGTATTAATGCTTCTGCACAGGATTTAGACGAAGGCTGGAAAGATACATTAACTAACTTAGCAGTAGCAGGCGGTGTAGCACTAGGTGGCGGCGCCGGTATGATGGCTAAAAATGCACTAACAAGTCCTGGCGCACAAGAGCGCCCTGCAATAACTGCACCTGCAAATCCAGCACAAGCAACACAGGCACAACAGCGTAAAGGCGCCGATCCTAAACAATCATTAGCAACACAACCTGCACAAGCTACACAGCAACCTACAGTCAGCCCTGAAGTTAAAAAAGATGTAGTGCAAACTATTACTAAGCCAGCAGCTAAAGTATTGATAGCAACAGCAAATAAAGCAGGTATTAAAGGTGCAGAGCTAGCGCAGTTTGTAGCGCAGTGTGCACACGAAACAGCAAACTTTAGTAGCTTGAAAGAATATGGCGGCAAGCTAGACTTTAAAAAGTACGACCCTAAACACAATCCCCGTAAAGCTAAGATACTAGGTAACAAGCAAGCAGGCGATGGTGCTAAGTATCACGGCCGCGGCTACATACAATTAACCGGTCGTGACAACTATAAACGAGCAGGCGAAGCACTAGGCTTGCCTTTAGAAAAGCATCCAGAGCTTGTAGAAAAGCCGGAAATTGCTGCTAAGGTTGCAGTATGGTACTGGGAAAACAGAGTACGTCCTAATGTAGACAACTTTAAAGATACCCGTGCAGTAACTAAAACAATTAACTCGGGCCTTAAAGGCTTAGAAGATAGGCACACTAAGTTTGCAGCCATTATGGATATTATCCGTAACAAAGGTTAAATACACGATGCGCCTACAAGAATTATTTGAATCAGCAACTGACGTTGTATATCACTATACAAGCACACACAATGCCGCCCGCATTTTAAAGGATGGCGTATTCAAACTGGCCGCGAGCACGTTTAGTAAAGCTGAACAAATGTATGCGCCGAAAGGCTACGACTATTTCCTAAGTACAAGCCGCAGTAAAGTAGGTGACTATCATCGTTATGTAGGTACAGGCGGCGTTATGTTTGTATTAGATGGACGCTGGTTAAGTGCACGTTTTCCAGTTAAGCCAGTTGACTATTGGGATAGAGCCTGGCAACATAGTCCAGGTAGAACACGTGAAGCAGAAGACCGTGTGTTTAGTAAACAGCCAGAAATTTCAATTGACTGTGTTACAGCCGTACACGTATTATTAAAAGAACAAGACGAACATCGTAGCCCATTAACACGTGCTATAATGATTGCAGCTAAGATACGTGAAATTCCAGTTTATCTATACACTGACGAAGGTGCTTGGCGCACACAAAATACAGCCAAAGCAATTAGTGTAGCTAACGCAAAGGATATGTTAAAAGGTCAGCAACGCATTCCTAGCTTCCAGCGTCCTGTGCGCGGTTTACCTGCACGTAAGGGAGATCATCCTTGGGGCAAGAGTAGCATACTAGACTGGATAGAATTAATTAACAAAAAGCCGGGCCAACCGCTAAGTAAGACAGCAGATAAAATTCGCTATAACATTATGTATTATGGCGATATGAGCTCATCTTTAGAAAATGACTTATACAATGCACGTCAGCCTCGCACTGCCGAATATGAAGTAGCTAACAAGATGATTGCATATTTGAAGTCTAAAAATATGTCACTTAAAGATTTAGTAGACGCACTCAAAACCAAGTGGAGCAAGAAATGAAAATTACAGACATTATAGTAGAAAGTAGTTGCAAACACGGACAGTACTATTGCTCTACTGATAAAAAATGGAAGTGCCGCCAAGGTCCTAAACAAAGTCGTGCCACAGAAGCAGCTAATCCTGCACAGCAAGCCGCTATTGCTATCAATAAAAAGAAAAGTGTAGAAGAAGAAAAACAACGTCTAGATGCTAAATGCTGGGACGGTTACAAGAAACAAGGAACTAAGATGAAGGGCGGAGTTAGAGTTAATAACTGCGTCAAAGAAGACTTAGAAGAAACTTACGAAGGTAATGATTTTTACGAAGCATACGGCGAATTATGGTTTAACGAAGACGAGCAGCTAGACGAAGCAGAGTATCAAGGCCGTAAAGTACAGCTAGGTAAACCGATGCGCGGCGATGTTAAAAAGTTTAAGGTTTACGTAAAGGATCCTAGCACAGGTAACATTAAAAAAGTTAACTTCGGTGATCCTGATATGAAGATTCGCAAGAGCAACCCAAAAGCTCGTAAGAGCTTCCGTGCTCGTCATAACTGCGATAATCCGGGTCCACGTACAAAGGCACGTTACTGGTCTTGCAGAAAGTGGTAATATGAAAATACGTGAGATTATTCAAGAAGATGCAAGCATAGGCGGAGTTAGTTCCGGTGGCTTTGCAACTGTACCGGGTCAAATAGGCACAATGGTTAAACGTAGCAGTATCTACCCTGCTACGCCAAAACGCAAGCCTAAGCCTAAAAATAAACCTAAGTCTTGATTTAGAATAAAGCTAAATATAACATACTTGCAAGGTATTTTATATGAAGCTATCACAAATCAAACACGCATTAAATGAATCTAAAAAGATGATCCGCGAAGCCGAAGAAGAATTCGGCGGCGACAATTTCGATCAATTTTTAGCCAGTATTAAAGAAATTGAAAAACACGCCCGTGAGCGCCGTGTTCTAGAACCTAATTACAGCAAAGAAGATTTACTTGCTGATATCAAGCGTGAGATTCCAGATGTAGACGACAAAGTAGTCAGTAAGATGGCTGACTTTGTATTTGGTCACTTAGGCGAATCTACTCAAGTTACAGAAGCACAAACAGCAGAAGAACTAGAAGTAGGCGAGCCAGTTAAGATTACTGGCAACGTACAATTCCAAGGTGCAACAGGTGTTATTGATAGTTTCGGTACAGGAAAACGTTTTGTTATTGTTGACTTAGGCGAACAAGGCTTACGCAGTTTTCACAGCAGCGATGTTAGCTTTAATGCAGAAGAAGAACAAGACGAATTTGAAGGCGTAGAAGAAAGCACAAACCCGCAAGATACAATTACAATGGATGTTCCATTGTTCATCCGAACATTAGAATTTGCACGTGAAGATGCTAAAGACGATATGGACTTACACGATGCAGCAGAAAATGCGCTAAAATTAAGTGCAAACGGCGATACATTAACAATGGACAACTATGATGCTATTGTCCCTAGCGATGCAGTAGAAGAAGCAGGTCCAGGTTTTGTTGATGTAACAGGGTGGAGCGCACGTGATGTACAGCGTCTAGGACACGAAGATGACGATTACGAAGAGCCACGTCGCAATCACGGATACGGATATAACCGCCCTGCTGCAAAGCCTGTGCTATCTGGATATTATTTTTACAACGTTAGTCCAGCAGATGAAAATGATGCAACTGCAATAGGATTAAAGAAAACAAAAAGCGGCAAATGGGCACTAGCAGTATACAATACTAGCGGCCGCAGCACTACAATGAAAAAGCAAAGTGCAGACCGTGCATTTGGCCCAGGTCGTTGGTGGGCTCCTAAAACAGAAAGCGTAGAGCAAGGTGTGGCGGAAGCAATGACTCCTCAACAGCAACACGATTTTGATCGTATGCGAGCAGGTGCTATGAGTCGAAAAGCATACGATGCCAAGTGGAAGAAGCCACGCAAGAGCGATGACGAAGTTATCTACGGTAAGAGAAAAGGTGTGGCGGAAGGCTCTGACAATATCCGTTCAATGATTCAGCAATATGAAGATATGGTAGAACTGGTGTATGATTTGCCACCAGGACGAAAGAAAAATATTGCCATCGACAAACGAGATGCGTTAGAAGCACAAATAGAAGCAATGCCCGGTGGCTCGGAAGCACTACGCAAGTGGGCAAGAGCATACAACGATTCTTTTGACGAAGGTGTGGCGGAAGGCGGCCCGTTTAGTTATGGTGCTAAAAAGCCACGCCGAGGCAGCGTAGCAGACCTGGCAGCAAAGAAACGCAAGGAACAAGATAAAAACTATAAGCCAACTGAACCAAAAGATCAGATGGTAGGCACAGCAAAGGTCACGAAAGGTGTAGCGGAAAGCTACACAGGCCGCGAAACCAAGGACGGGACCTGGAGAGTATTTAAGGATGGCAAAGCAGTAGCAGTTGCTGGCCCGTTTAAGTCAAGAGAAGAAGTCTCAGCTTGGATTAAGAAACAAAAGCAAGGTGTGGCGGAAGGTACTGAAAGTTCTATTGAAAAGAAAATACAAGCAAAACAAGATTCATTATCGTTAGCAAGAGAACAGCGCCGTGCCCGAGGCCAGCGTCAGCAAGGACCTCGAGAAATTAAACTACAAGCCGAAATTGACAAGCTCAATACTGAACTAACTCAACTGAAAAAGAAAGGTGTGGCGGAGGCTGGAAAGAATCCTCATCCAAAGACTTGGCACGATGTTGATAAGAAACTTGGCAAGGCTGTTGATAAGATGAGCCAGGCTGAAAAGGTCAAGAAAGGTCTTGCTCATCCTGATACACTGAAAAAGCAAGGTGTGGCGGAAGCAACAGGCAATACGGGCTTGCCGCACGATTTTACCGCAGTTCAACCTGGAGCGGAAGTATGGTATAAGGGCAGATTCGCAGGCTGGACAACTGGTAAGGTCTATGATGATCCATACGGTAAAGCAGGGAAAATGGTGGCATTTGAACCCAATCCCAGCGAGTTCCCCGGAGATGACGGTCGTATATTATCATTGCCGTATGATGAAGTTAGTTTACGCAAATCAACCAGCATAGGTAAACTAAAAGGTCCTGGGCAAGGTGTGGCGGAAGGTCGATTACATAATCCGGGACAAGAAGATAGCCCGGTGGCACAAGCAATTATACGCCGAGTTCTACTACAACGCACTGATTTATTAGCTAAGTATGGCCCAGGCTTTGTCGGTCAAGCAATTGATGATGTAGCAGACAGTGTCGGTGCAGTTGACGAAATTGGATCTAGTGATGTCAGTGGCTGGGTTAAGCAAGTAGAGTGGAACTTAAAGAACAAACTAAATCAGTACGATGAACCTATGAATATGGACGAAGCTAGTGATATTAGTGGCATCCTGGGTGCAGCAAGTATGG
>JACCDX010615822.1_pt1 | contig 16365 bp, 7 predicted proteins | sample 7449681 | NCBI WGS metagenome assembly JACCDX01 (sample SAMN15323450, study PRJNA562643) | freshwater metagenome | isolation source: river surface water | place: USA:Blue River Watershed | collected 2017-08-18 | reverse complement strand
GACGACGGCCATGGTTTCGCGGAAACGATCGCGCACGCGGGTGCGGGCGGCTCCGGCGCGGCGTTTCGCGGCGGCCGGATCGCGCGCGAGGGCGAGGACGGCGGCGGGCATCGCCTGCGCCTCCGCGGCGACATCGAAATCGAAGAGCCAGTCGCCGAGGCCGATGTCGCGCCACATGATTCCCTTGCTGCTCTGCTCCTCCCAGCGGCACACGATCGCGGGAACGCCGTGGCCGATGCACATGATCGGGCTGTGCATCTCGCTGCCGAAAAGGCCGGCGGAGCGGCGATAGACGCTGATGGCCTCGTCGGGCAGCCAGAACGTCTCCCGCCACACGACGCGCGGGCGCACGTCGGAGGGCAGCTTTTCCAGGAGCATCTCGCGCGTGATCGCCATCTGCGTTTCGTCCTCGGGGCAGAGCAGCACGCGCAGATCGGTCTCGCGGACGACGGCGATGATGGCGGCCAGCAACGGCGCGTGGTCGGCGATTTTCTTCTCCTCGTTGCGGGCGTGGCGCGCGGGGTGGAGGGGCTCGCCCTTGCTCGGGATGAGCCAGAACGGCGTGAACCGGTAGCGCGAGATGCAGCAAAGGAATTGGCCTTCGGCCAGACCGTGCCGGTGCAGGAACGCATCGGCGCGCGCGTCGTCGCGGAGGTCGGCGGCAAAGGCGGTGTCGGGCGCCCACTCCATGAGCGGCGCGCGCACGCCGTCGGCCTGCGCGCGCGCGAGCGAGACGGAATCGCGGAAGTAAACGAAGCGCGCGCGGGAGAGCGTCGCCTTTTCCGGAATGCCGTAGAGGCCGTAGGTGACGCCGAAGATGCCGAAGCCGCGGCCCGTGCGGCGCGCGAAGGCCTCGGCGTGGGCCCACGCGAGCGTCGCGGGGCCGGAGCCGTGCAGGAAAAAATCCGCGCGGTCCATCGCGGCGAGCACCTCGGGCGCGGTCGGTTCGCGACGGGAGTCGAGCTTGCCCTCGACGATCTGCAGGCGCGGGAAACGCCGCAGCATCATCGCGCGGGCCTCGGGCGTGAGCGGGTTGAAGAGCCAGAGCGCGACCTCCGCGCCGGGGATGAACTCCTCGATCGCGGCCAGCGCGCCCGGGGTGTGGGCGATGTCGCCGATGTTCACCACCTGCCAGGCGGAGCAGAGCAGAATCCGCGGCGCGCGGCGCGGCTGGGCCGGCAAGGAGGCGGCGACAGCCGCGGCGAACGAGGCCTGGAGAAACGCGCGGCGGTGCATGGCAGCGGGGATATGGGCGCGGGGAAAACGCGGCGCGAGCCGCTTCCGCGCCCATGGCGCCTCAGAACGTGAAGGTGTTCGTCAGGTAGATGCGCTGCTCGGGCGCGAGGCGGTAAGAGGCGACCTGGCCGGTGGGCTGCACGGTGACCGGGATGAGGTCGTCGCCGGAGGCGAAGGCGTTGCGCACCTGCAGCGTGGCTTTCCAGTCGAGGCGGTCGCGCCAGAGCTTGCGGCCGTAGCCGACGTTCAGGTCGACGTTCGTCTCGGCGGGGGCGTAGAACGGCCGGTTGATGCCAAGATCGACTGAGCCGTCCGGCTTGTAGCTCGCGGGATAGCCGATCCCGAGCTTGCTTTGCCAGCGGACGCCGGCGCCGGCGCTCCAGCCGCGGAGGCGGCTTTCCTTCGGGAACTGGTAGTTGGTCACGAGGTTCGCGCGGTATTTGCGCTGTTCGGCGGCGGCGGAGCCCTCGGTCGCGAGCATCGTGGCGAAGGGAATGTAGACGGTGTTGTTCACGAACGAGCCGACCGTCTCCACGCTGGCGGGGAGCGGCGTGCCGAGCACCCAGCCGGTGGGGTAGTTCGTGCGCGGGCGGTCCTTCAACTCGTCCCAGACGGGACGCATCGCGGCGATGATCGCCTTGGTGTTCGGGGCGATGTTGTTCTGGACGGTCTGTTGCTTCGCGAAGTTGGCGAGGATGCGCCACTGGCGGTTGGGATTGTAGACGAGGTCGAGCTCGTGGCCCTTCGCGATGAAGTCGGTCGTGTCCGTGACGCCGCTGACGCCGGCGACGACCTGGCCGAGGTCGCTGTTCGCGGCGGAGCCCGTGTATTGGAAGCCGTAGAGCGAGCGGAAATTCGACGGCAGGGCGGCGAAGATCTTCTCGATCTCCGGCCGGCGGTCGATCGTGGGATTCCGGTTCGCGTTGTTCTCGGAGATCCAGAAGCCGGTCATCTGCACGATGGCGTTGGTGTAGTTGAAGGGCGGGTTGAAGCCCTGGCCGACGACGCTGGTCTCGAAGCGATTGTAGCGCAGGTTCAGCTTGTCGCCGAAGAGCGAGAGGTTGAGGCCGTATTCCTTGGTCTTGCCTTCCGGCGAGGACAGCGGTTCGCCGACGTAGTTGATGCGCGAGCCGGCGGGCGTGAAGTTGGTGGAGTTGTTGTAGAACACGCTGCCGTCGACGCCGCGCGGGAGCCGGATGAGGCGGCGGGGCCAGCGGAGGACGCCGCTGTAGCTCGTGACCTGCTTGGCGGCGGTGAGCTTCGGGAAGGAGTAGACGTTGTAGTCGTCGAAGCCCTTGACCTTGGAGTCCGGCAGCAGCGGGTCGTAGGTGAAGTTGGCGCGGGGCGCGTAGCGGACGGATTCGTCGCGGCGGACGCCGGCGGTCGTGACGAGAAGATTCTCGAGCCAGTAGCTCTGGAGGACGGCGGCGCTGGAGGTGATCGTCTCGCGGAAGCGCGTGCCGGAATTGAAAATCTCCTTCAGCCGCGTGGGCGTGGTGCCGGTCGTGGCCTGGGTGGTGGCGGGCGTGCCGAGGGGCGCGTTGAAGATCGTGGTCTCCATCGTGAGGCCGTCCTGGATCGCGCGGGTCTGGATGGGATTCAGGCGGAGCGCGGAGCCGTCGAGGATCGAGGGCCCGAGGTAGACCACGAGATTCGGCAGGCGGTTGAAGCTGGCGATGTTGGTGCTGATCTGGTCGGCGATGACGCCCTCGGTGGCGAGCTTCGTGGTGTAGGAGAGGGCCTGGTTGACGGCGCGCTCGCCGAGGCCGGTGAGCGTGTGGCGGCCGAGCCACCGGCCGAGGGTCGGGGAGACGTCCTTGAAGTCGTAGCGGACGAACGGCGTGGCGCGCAGCGTGTGGCGGTCGTTGAGGCTGTTGCCGTATTGCTGCTGGCTCATCACGGCGTAGGGCCGGCCGACGTTCGGGTTGCGGCGGCCGTCGGGCAGATAGTGGTTCACGTCGATGCGGACGTGGTTGGCGTTGCCCTGGGTGCCGAAGAAGGAGTTGCGGTTGCGGTTGTCGTAGCGCTGCACGTAATACGAGACCTCGAGGCCGAGCCGGTCTTCCCACGCGAGCTGCTCGAAGGAGAACGTCGCGGTGTGGAAGTTGTCCCACTGGCGGCCGGTCTCGTCGATCTGGCGGTTCTGCCAGTCGAACGCGTCGAAATTCGTGAAGCCCTGGAACTTGATGCCGGCGGGGCGGCGGTTGTCGGCATAGTAACCGGCGGGGATTTCGCCGGCGTTGAAGGTCTCGTAGAACGCGATGCTGTCGAAGGTCGCATCGCGGTTCACGTCCGGCTGGAGGATGCCGTTGCGCACGGCGTTCACGCCGGTGCCGGTGGCGAGCGTGCTGCGGAACGCGCGGTCGGGCGACGGCGACTGCGTGGTGGCGAAGGGCGTGACGATCGCGCCGAAGATCTGGGCCTGGCCGATGAGGCGGCTGACGGGGCTGGCGGTGAAAAACACGCCCGAGTCCTGGGTGCTCGCGAGGGGATTGCGCGCGGGATCGTCGTAGAGATTCCAGTCCCAGGTCGGGCGGCCCGCGGCATACCACTGGTCGGAGATGCTGTTGAACGGCAGCACGGCGAACGGGCGGTTGGCGCGCGTGCGGCCGGTCTCGAAGCTGGCGCGCAGCGAGGTGCTCTTGAACGGCTCGAACGTGGCGGTGCCGTAGAGCCGGCGCTTGCTCTCGAAGGCCGGCCGCTGGTTGTAGCGCTCGTCGTCGGCGAGCGCGGCGAGGCGCAGGGCGAGCTTCTTCGGGACCAGCACGCGGTTGAAGTCGACCGAGGTGCGGAAGGCGTCGTTGTTGCCGTAGCGGAACTCGATCCGGTTCTTGTCCCGGTTCAGGTCGGCCTTGCTCGGCGTGGACTCGACGACACCGGCGGGGCTGCCGACGCCGAAGAGGATGGCGTTGGCGCCGCGGATGACGGTGACGCTCTCGGTGTTGTAGCCGTCGAAACCGAAGTCGGTGGTGAAGTAGCCGCGCGTCGAGTTGGGGGAGGCGAGGCCGCGGGTGCGCGACTGGTTCTGCGGGGCGTTGCGGGAGCCGTCGCCGACGATCTGGTCGTTGTTGATGTTGCCGCCGGTGGCATTGGCGAAGTTGCCGCCCGGGCCGGCCGCTTCCATGCCGGTGGCGTAGATGAGGAGGTCGTTGGCGTTGGTCGCGCCGATGTCGGTGAGAAAATCCCTCGTGTAGATGGAAATCGAGGCGCCGATGTCTTTCACCGGCGTGTTGAGCCGCGTGCCGGCCAGCGTGGAGGAGGCGGCGTAGCCGGTGTCCCGTTCCGACGCGACGACGAACGGGTTGAGCACAACGGCGGCCTCGTCGTCTTTCGACGCGGGCTTTGCGGAGACGGCCGCGGGGGGCGCGACCGCTTGGGCGGCGAGGCGCACGGGGCCGACGGGGAGGGCGGCGAGGAGGAGGAGGGGGATTCGTGGTTTCATGGGTTTGTCCAGGGTTGGCTTGGTTGGGTAAAAAGGGCGGTCGAGGTGCGGGCGGGGCAGCGGGGTGGCGGCCTCAGAAGGTGAAGGTGTTCGTGAGGTAAACGCGCTTTTCCGGCGGCACGCGGTAGGCGGCGACCGAGCCGTCGGGCTGCGCGTTGATGGCGATCAGGGTGTCGGTGCCGAAGGCGTTGCGGACGTTGACCTGCACCTTCCAGTCGAGGCGGTCCTTCCAGAGCCGGCGGCCGTAGGAAGCGAAGAGGTCGACGTTGGTCTCGCCCGGCGCGAAGTAGGGCCGGGTGCGGTCGATCTTCACGGTGGTGTCGGGGTTGCGCGTGGTGACGTAGCCGATGCCGACCTTGTCCTGCCAGCGGACGCCGCCGCCGAAGCCGAGGCCGCGGAGCTTGCCGGTGCGGATCGTGTAGTTGGTGACGAGGTTCGCGCGATACTTGCGCTGCTCGGCGGCGGCCACGCCCTCGGTGGCGATGAGATTCGCGTAGGGGACGAGCACGAGGTTGGTCAGATACTGAAGCGTGTTCTCGGAGCCGCGGTTGATGGTGGCGAAATCCGGGTGGTTCCACGCGGGCAGGAGCGCCTGCAGGATGCGGCGGGTGCCGGGCGAGACGTTGGTGCGGACGGTCTCCTGCTGCGCGACGTTGGCGAGCAGGCGCCAGTTGCGCGTGGGGTTGAACACGAGTTCGAGCTCGTGGCCCCGGGCGACGCTGTCCGCGGTGTCGGCGAGGCCCGAGAGCGGGACGGAGGTGTAGCTCAGGGTGCCGTCGAGGGCGTTGCCGGTGAGCTGGACCTGGTAGGCTTTCGCGAAGCCGGGCACGGCATCGAGGACGCGCTGGATCGCGGGCCGGTGGTCGATGCGGCTGGAGTTGGCGGCGGCGACGATCTGGCCGTGGAGCTGGTTGATGCCGTTGTTCTGGATCGTGTTCAGCACGCCGGAGCTGCCGCCGCCGTCCTTGATCTTCGTCTCGAAGTTGTTGTAGCGGACGCTGACCTTGTTGTGGAGGAACGAGAGGTTGAAGCCGACCTCGCGCGTCTCGCCGGCGGGCGACGGGAGCGTGGTGTTTTCCCAATCCACGCGCGTGCCCGACGGCGTGAAGTTCTCGGAGGCGTTGGCAAAGACGCTGGCCTTCACGCCCTCGGGGAGCTTCACCAGCCGCTCCGGCCAGCGGAGCACGGCGCTGAGGCTGCGCTTGGAGCCGAAGGCGGCCTTGGGCGGCGTGCGCGGGAGGTTGAACTGATCGATGCCGAAGCGGAGGGGCGAGGTGGCCGTAACCGGAATGGCAGGACGGATGAGGTGGCTCTGGTCGCGGCGCAGGCCGAGCGTGGTGACAAGGAGGTCGTCGAGCCAGTAGCCTTGCAGCGCGTAGGCGTCGGACTTGATCACCTCGCGGGAGACGTTGGCGCCGGCGAGGATCTCGCGGAAGACATTCAGATTGGTGCCGTAGGTGGCCTGCGCGGGATCGCCGGCGGCGACGACGGGCACCAGTGTCTGCGTGCTGAAGCCGTCCTCGGGGCGCGGGATCTGGATCGGGTTCAGCTTGAGCGGGGCGCCGTTGAGGATCGAATCGCCGAGGTAGACGAGCAGGTAGGGCCGGTTGTTGAAGCCGGTGGGCGGCACCGCGCCCTCGACCGTGGCGGCGCCGGTGGTGTTGGTGAGGCGGGTGCTGAAATTCAAAATGTCGGCGGCCTGCTGCTCGCGCAGCGCGCTGAAGGTGTGGCGGCCGATCCACCGGCCCCACCGCGGCGAGAGCTCGCGGAAGTCGTAGCGCAGGAAGGCGGTGACGCGCGCGGCCTCGCGCTCGCGGAAGCTGTTGCCGTCGGCGGTCTGGCCGAACGCGGTGTAGGGGCGGCCGACGTTGGGGTTGGGTTGGCCGTTCTGCAGGGTGACGTTGGGGTCGATGCGGATGTGGTTGCCGTTGCCCTGGGTCGAAAAGAAGGCGTTGCGGTTGCGCAGTTCGTAGCGCTGGCGGAAGTAGCTCGCCTCGAAGCCGACGCGGTCGCGCCAGGCGCGCTGCTCGAGCGTGAAGGTCGCGGTGCCGAACGAGTCGCTCTGGCGGCCGGTCTCGTCGATCTGCCGGTTCTGCCAGTCGAAGGCGGCGTAGTCGGAGAAGCCCTGGAACTTGATGCCGGCGGGGCGGAAGTTGTCGGGGTAGGCGAGCGCGGGAATCTCGCCCTTGTTGAAGGTCTCGATGAACCAGTATTGGTCGAAGGCGGAGTCGCGGTTGAAGAGCGGGTCGAAGACATTCGAGCGGATCGCATTGGCCGCGGTGCCGGTGGTGTGGGCGGCGCCGGTGGACTGGTAGCCGATGCTGGGGGCCCGCGCGTTGGCCTGGTTGTAGACCTGGACAAGCGCGCCGAAAATCTGCGCCTGCCCGGTGTAGGGGCTGATCAGGCCCTGGCGCTGGTAGTTCGGGAAGTTGGTCCCGTTGGGGTCCATCGCGCGCGCGTTGGGATTGCGCGCGGGATCGTCGAAGTAGGTCCAGTCGTAGAGCGGTTTGCCGGCGGCGAGCCACTGGTCGGAGATGCTCTTGAACGGGAGGCCGGTGAAGGGGCGGTTGGCCTTGGTGCCGCCGGCCTCGAAGTTGGCGCGGAACGAGGTGGTGCGGAACGGCTCGAACGCGACCGCGCCGAAGATGCGGCGCTTTTTCTCGAAGGCCGGGCGCTGGTTGTAGCGTTCGTTCTCGTCGAGGGCCGCGATGCGGAAGCCGAGTTTGCCGGGGATCAGCGTGCGGTTGAAGTCCACGTTGGTCCGCCGGCTGTCGTTGTTGCCGTAGCGGAACTGGACGCGGTTGGCGTGGCCGTTGACGCTCGCGCGGCGGACGCCGGTCTCGACGATGCCGGCCGCGCTGCCGACGCCGGCGAGGATGGCGTTGGGCCCGCGGTTCACGGTGATCGATTCGAGGATGTAGGAATCGGACGCGATATCGGTGTTGAAGTGGCCGCGCGTGAGGTTGGGCGTGGCGAGGCCGCGGGTGCGCATGACGGCCTGGGGCTCGTTGCGCGAGGTGTCGCTCTGCACCTGCTCGGCGGCGATGTCGTTGCCGGTGGCGCCGGAGAAATTTCCGCCCGGTCCGCCGGCCTCCATGCCGGTGGCGTAGATCAGCACGTCGTTGGGGCTGGTGGCGCCGATGTCGTCGAGGAATTCCTTGGTGTAGATCGAAATCGAGGCGCCGAGGTCGGCGATGGGGGTGTTGAGCCGCGTGCCGGCGAGCGTGGACGAGCCCGCGTAGCCGGTGTCCTTGTCGGTGTTCACGACAAAGGGATTGAGGACAACGGCGCCGTCGGTCGGAGGCGCGACGGGGCGGGCGGGCGCAACGGCCTGCGCCGGGAGCAGGTGCGAGGTGACGGAGAGAGCGGCGGCGAGCAGCACGGCGGGCGCGGGACGGCGGAGCCGCGCGGCGGCAAGGGTGGGGGGCGGGGTGGTCATTCGGGTGCGTCCGGTGTGGGGGAGGACAGGCGGAGGCTATTTCTTCGCCGGTTCGGCGGGCTTCGCGGCGACGAACCGGAAGCTCTCCCAGTTGAGCACTTCGTTGCCCCTGACGTTGGTGACGCGCATCACCTGCACGCCCTGCTTCAGCTCGATGCCGGGCAGCGTGAGCGCGGTGCATTTCTGCCAGCTCTTCGTGTTCGGCGCGGTCACGAGGCCGGTCTTGTCCACGCCGTCGAACTCGATCCGGAACTGCCCGGCGAGGTCGCCGTCGCGCCAGCCGGCGACGCTGACCTCGAGATCGTAGCGGCCGGCTTTTTTCACGTCGACCGTGTAGGCGAGCCACTCGCCCTCCTTGATGACGCCGACGAGAAAGAAGCGGGGCACGGCCATCGTGGCCTCGATGCCGACGACGTGGTGCCGATACCGGAGGCCGAGCTGGCGCGCCTCGCCGCCCTGCGGCGGATCGCCGATGGTGTCGACGTCGTGAAACGCGACGCCGGCCGGGCCGTCGTCGAAGTTCTCCGCCTCGATCACGCCGGGGATTGCGGCGGGTTTCCCGAAGAAGGGCGTGGATTTGCCGGCCGGCGCGGCGAGGCAAAGAGCGGCGACGAGCGGAGCGGCGGCGCACGCCGCGAGGAAGGGGAAGGGTTTCACGGGGAAACGGGCGTGCGCTCCCGGGCGGGGGCGCGACGGCCCGGAGGCGGCGGGCGGCGCGGGAAGCGGCGCGGTCCAAGCCTCGGCGTGCGCGAAGAACCGCGGGTGCGCCGGGTGCCCGCCGTTGCGCGAGGTGACTCCGGGTTTCGGCGGGCTCATTGCTCGATGGTCACCGTGAGGATGAACTTCCGCGGCTCGATGTAGTAGAAGGCGTCGCGGTAGTTGCGGCCGTTGAGCGTGCGGATGCCGGTGTAGTAGGGGTCGTCGTGATCGAGGAGGTTGTTGACGTTGAGCTGGAGCCGCACCTGGCGATCCCGCACCCGGAAGCCGTAGCCGACCGTGGCCGTCGCGGTCCAATACGCGGGGGCCTTGATGTAATCGAAGGCGTTGGTGACCTGATTGCCGATGATGCGGCGGCCGACGAACGACGCGCCGCCGCCGAGGCTCGCGCCCTTGAGCCGGCCCGCGGAGAACGAATAGTTGCCGAAAAAATTCGCGGTGTAGTCGGCCTGGTTGTTGAGCGCGCGGCCCTCGTTGCCGCTCTGGATGCGCGTGCGGAGCGCGGCGATGTCGGCGTTGATCTGGGCGACGTTGGTGGTGGTGGGCGCGGTGAGCGCGGCGGTCCAGACGGGGAGGTTTTCGTTGAAGTATTTGATCGTGTCGGGGAGCGCGTTGGACTGCTTGGTCTCGGGCGTCCCGAAGCCGGCGCGGAGGCGGAGGTTCTTCGTGAGGTTGGCGACGACATCGAGCTCGTAGCCCTTGGACGAGATGTCCGAGGTATCGCGATACGCGGTGGGGAAGGTGCGGTCGGTGCGCTGGATGTTGTTCCAGATGCGGTTGATTTCCGTGACGCCGTAGCCGGTCACGCGGTTCTCCTCGGTGGTGTCGTAGTAGCCGAGCGAGCCGACGACGGTGCCGCCGAGCAGGCGGAAGCGGAGTCCGCCGGAGTAGCCGAGGCCGCTGGTCTGGTCGAACTGCTTCAGGTAGAGGCTGGGATCGCCGGCGCCGATGGGGTTGAAGGTCTCGGAGACGTTGGCATAGACGCCGAGCGCGGGGACGGGGAAATACGTCAGGCCGGCGGAGAAGACATCGGTCTTGAGCTGTTTCTGGAGGGTGGCGGTGGTGGCCGGGCGGCCGGTGGTGGCGCTGAAGGTGCCGATGGCGTATTCGTAGCTCTTGTAGCTGTCGCGGCGCAGGCCGCCGACGACGGTGATGCGCTCCTGCCAGAGCCGCGCCACGGTCGCGAGCTGGAGCGTGTCGAGTTGCTGGCGCTGGCTGCGGTAGCGGGTGGGGACGTTTTCCCAGGTGAGGGCGGCGGTGTCGGCGGGGCGCTGCGGCACGAGGCGGAGCGGATCGCCGAGATACTGGCGGAAGAAATACTGGTTGGCGCCGTTGGTGAGGAGCGGGACGGCGGCGTTGTTGTTGCGCATCCAGCGGCGATCGAGGGCGTAGAAGTATTCGACGCGACGGCTGGCCATGGCGTTGAGCGTCTGCTTCCACCAGGAGATCGGGAGCTCGTAGGCGGTGACGAGGCGGGTGTCGTAGTGGCGGTTGTCCTGATCGGCGGTGGCGGGGGCGACATCGGAGTAGATTTTGCCGAAGTTGGGGTTGGCGGCGCCGCCGGGGAGCGTGGAGTTGATGTCGCGCTGGAGCGTGGCGAAGCCCGGCGCGAAGGTGAACCGCTTGTAGGTGGCAAACTGAGCGGCGATCTCGGTGTGGAGACGCGGTGTCCACTCGTGCTGGTAGAAGCCGGCGAAGAGGTGGCGGCGGGTGTCGCCGTAGGCGTTGGACGGCTGGAGGCTGAGGTCGCGCGGGATGGCGGGGAGGTTGGGCACGTAGTCGGCCTTGCGCGGATCGATCGTGAAGCTGCTGCCCTGGGTGGTGCCGAAGTTGAGGAGGTTGACGAGGCCGGTGCCGGGGAGGTCGACGAGGCGATCGGTGGTGAAACGGCTGACGCCGACGGCGCCGACGGGATTGGTCGTCTGGGCGCCGGGCCACGCCACGCCGTTCCAGAGCGAGAGGCTGTCGGTGAAATTCTGGCGCGCGTAGTTCTGCTTGAGATCGCCGGTCTCGACCTCGATCCGGAACTCGCCGGGCCGCCACGGCCGGTAGGTCGCGGCGAGCGTGGCGCCGACGAGATTGCGGAAGGAGGTGTCGATCCACGTGCGGTCGTCGGCCTTGACGAGATTGACGCGCACGGCGCCGTCGCGGCCGAGCGGGAGGTTGGCGTCGACGCTGCCGCGGAGGGAGCCCTCGGAGTCGGCGCGCAGGCCGAGCGCGGTGAAGCGGCGGCCGGGCTTGGCCTGCTTGGTGACGGTGTTGATGACGCCGCCGACGATGCCGTCGCCGAAGAGCAGGGCGTTGGGGCCGCGCGCGCTCTCGACGCGCTCGACGTTGTAGAAATCGAGCGTGTTGTTGTGCTTGAAATAATTCCGCGTGGGGAAGCCGCCGCCGAGGCCGCGGAAGTTGTTCTGCGAGCCGAAGTCCTGCCCGGCGGGGACGGTGGCGTAGGTGTTGGTGAGGTAGGCGGAGGCCTCGAGGTAGTCGGTGGCGGCGAGGTCGTTGATGAAGTCGCGCGTGAGGACGGTGATGTCGCTCGGCGTCCGGATGAGCTCGGTGGCGAGGCGGCCGGCGAGGAGCGAATCGGCGGCGATGTAGCCGCTGTCCTTCGCGGTGTTTACCGTGAAGGGCGACAGCGTGACCGTCTCCTGGGGGGCGGGCGCCGCGTTCCCCGCGGCGGTCTGGGCGCCGAGGGTCGCGGGGACGGCGACGGTCAACGAGAACGCGAAAAGGAAGCGTGACGGCCCGCGGCGGATGGCGGCGTGGGCGGCGATGGGGTGGGTCATGGGGAAAAAGCGGGTCCGACGGTCGAGCGCGGGAGGGGCGATCAGGGGGGCGCCGTTTGCGCCCGCGGCAGCGGCCGGTCCGCCGGGAGGAAGACCGACGGCGTCCGAACGGGAGCAGGCGAGGCGGGTTTCATGGCGAGACGCTGCCGCCGGACTTCTTGCCCTCGGCGGAGAGGGCCACGGCCGCGACGATCGCGAGGACGACGCCGGTCCCCTCGAGCGGGCCGATGCGTTCGCCGAGGAAGAGCAGCGCGAGCAGGACGGTCACGACGGGCTGGCCCGCGGCGGCGAGCGGCGTGACGACGGAGGCCTTGCCGTCGCAACGATACGCGGCGAACGCGGCGATGACGCCGAAGCCGTTGAGCGCGCCGGCGGCGAGGCCCGACCACAGCATGGCGGGAGTGAGCCCGGACCAGTTGAGCGGCTTCGTCGCGACGATCCAGAGGGCGATCGGGACGAAGGCGGCGCACCACGCGAGATAGGAGAGCTCGGCCGAGACGTGGTTGGTGGAGATTTTCTGCGTGGCGCTGAACACGCCCCAGAAGAACATGGCGGCGAGCGTGCAGCCCATCCACGCGTTGAGCCCGAGGCGGCGGAGCACCGCGGCGGGGTCGCCGAGGTTTCCGGCTTCGCCGCTGAGCAGGACGATCGCGGCGACGGCGATCGCGATGCCGAGGATCTGGACGCGGTTGAGCCGCTCCTTGAACCAGAGCCAGGCGATCAGGATCGTGACGAGCGGATAGGTGTTGGAGAGCGGGATGGCGATGGCGGTCTCGGCGCCGTGCTCGAGCGCGAGGTAGAACGCGATGTTGCCGGCGGCGGCGAGCAGGCCGGAGACGAAGCCCCAGAAGAGCCCGCGGGGTTTGTCGGTGCCGGTGCGCACCTGCTTCGAGCAGGCGGCCATGATCGCGGACGGGAGGAGGGCGACCGTGAACAGGATCTGCGTCATCCAGCCGGAGAGCTCGCGGCTCGGGCCTTTCGACAGCACGCCCCAGATGCCCCAGCACGTCGCGGCCACGAGGGCGTAGCCCAGCCAGGGAGGCAGCGGGAAGCGGCGCGGGCCGGAGGCGGTGTTCATGGCGGCTATTCGGCGGTGGTGATTTTGGAGGCGTGCGCGAAGCGTCCCGCCTCGCGGCCGTCGCGCGCGGCGAGCGCGAGCGAGAGCATCTGCACGGGCAAAATCTCCACGAACGGCAGGAGCGGCGCGGGCACCGCGGGCAGCCGAAACGCCCCGGCGGAGGCATCCGTCGTCGCGACGAGCGGGGCCCGCCCGCCCCCGCGCACGATGTCGGCGGCGAGCCGGCGGTGCAGCGGCTCGACGCGGGCGTCACCCGCGAGCACGAGCACCAGCACGTCCTCGCCGATCATCTCCAGCGGGCCGTGGCGGAACGCGGCGCAGCTCATGCCCTCGGCGGGCTGGCGGGTGGACTCCTTCAGGATGAGCCCGCCGGTCCAGGCGGTGGCGAGCGACACGCCGCGACCCGTGACGAACACGCTGCGCACGCCGGGCACGATCTCGCCGAGCGCCGCCACGTGCTCCTCGGTCTTGTCCAGATAACCGCGCATCGCCGGCTCCACCGCGGCCAACTCGGCCAGCGCCGCCGCGGTTTTGCCGTCCGTGAGCGCGGCTCCGAGCCAATGCAGGAGCGCGAGGGTGGTGACGTAGGTTTTGCACGAGACCGTGTGCTCGATACCGGCGTGAAGAAAGAGCGGGGTGCCGGCGGTGCGGGCCAGGGTCGAGGCCGGGTTGTTGGTGATCCCGACGATGTGGCCGAAGTCGGCCCGGTGCCGGAGCAGGCCGACCATCTCGGCGCTCTCGCCGGACTGCGAAACCGCGATGAGGAGCGTGTCGCGCGCCCGGAGCGGGCCGTAGCCGAGCAGCAATTCGGAGGCCTCGACCAGCGACGAGAAGCAGCCGTGTTCGGTCAGCTTCAGGTGCAGCGGATAAAGCGCGTGCAGGGAGCTGCCCATGCCCGTCAGCACGACGCGGCGGAACCGTCCGTCGCGCAGGCGGGCGGCGAGGTCGCCCTCGAGGGTCCGGCCGGCGAGGCTCCGCCGCAGCGCGCCCAGCGCGTCCGGCTGGTCAAGCAGGTCGGCGAGATACGGGCCGGGTATGAGGGATGGAACCATGGAGAAAGCGGCCGCCGCAGGGGGCAGAGCGGAAGGCAAGCGCTTGCCTATTGGTTGCGCAGGTCGCTTCAAGGCAAATTAACGTCCATGGTTGAAATCGCAGGCAAACGCTTGCCCCACCGCGGGTGGCGCGCACCGCGGGGGGCCGGTCAACCGCGGGCGGAGACCTTGGCCGGGCCCGCCGATTCCCGGATGACGAGGTTGGTGTCGAGGACGGTCTCCGTGCCGAGGGCGCGGGGCGCGGCGAGCATTCCGCGGAGGATCTGCAGCGCCAGCCCGCCGAGTTGTTCGCGCGGGATCCGCACGGTGGTCAGCGGCGGATGCGCGAGCGTGGCAAAGGGGATGTCGTCCGCGCCGACGACGGACACGTCGCGCGGGACCTGCAGGCCGCACTTGAAAAACGCGCGCATGGCGCCGAGCGCGGTGACGTCGTTGCTGCACAGGACGGCGGTGGGGAGGTCGGCCATGGTGAGCAGGCGGGCGACCGCGGCGGCGCCGCTCTCGGCGTCGTTGTTGCCCTCGAGGATGTGCGGCTTGAGGCCGAGTTTCTTCAGCGCGCCCTCGACCGCCTCGCGGTAGGAAGCGTGCGAGGCGCGGCTCCGGGGGCCGGCGATCAGCGCGAAGCGGCGGTGGCCGAGCGTGTGCAGGTAGTGGACGGCTTCGCCCGCGCCCTTGCCGTAGTCGAGCCGGATGTTGCTTCGCCGCGGGCCCGGGCCGCCGGAATCGAGAAAGACGGAGACGACGCCGCGCTCGGCCAGCCGCTCCGCCATGGCCGGGTCGACCCGCGAGGTCATCACCGCGACGCCGGGGGATTTGTTCTCGATCATCCGGCGGAACACGCGCTCCGTGCGGGCCGCGTCGTAGTTCGTGCTGGCGAGGAGCACCTCGAAGCCGTGCTCGAGCGCGGCGGTTTCGAAGGATTTGATCAGGCCGGGATAAAACGGGTTCTCGATGTTCGAGATCACCAGGCCGAGGAAATCGCTGCGCCCGCGCGCCAGCCGGCTCGCATCGGAATCCCGGTGGAAGTTCAGCTCGCGCATGACGCGCTCGACGATCTCGCGTGTCTCCGGCGCGACAAACTTCGTGCCGCTGAGCACGCGCGAGACGGTGGACTCGGCGACGCCGGAGCGGCGGGCCACATCCTTCATGGTGGGCGTCCAGGACTTCTTCATCACTCGCCCGGTTAGGGCGGAGCGGCGGGCGGTGCAACGACCAACCGGCCGCGCCCCGGAGTCCCGGGCCGAAAACGAGAACGGCGGGGCGAAGGTAAACGCGTCCCGGGGATCGGCCGGGCCGCGCGCGTGCCCCGGGGAATGGGCGCCGCGGGCGCGGATTCGTTGGCGAGGTTGTTCGGCGGAGAATTTCCCCGTTGATCGGAGCGGCGAAGGGACGGGCCGGCCCCGGTGGGCGCGGGCGAGGGTGTGACGGCGGGGGTGGCGCGCGCTGCAATTCGAACGGAGGTGCCGATCCGGCGGGCAGGGCGCGCGGCGCTGGCCGCGGCGGCGCGAAGCTTCGAGTGCGTTCAGAGTTCGTAGACCTCGACGAGCGCGATGCCGGTGGTGCCGGCGGCGCCGGTGATCTGTGCGGTGTAGTTACCGGGCGGCAAGGTGAGGAGCAGCGCGGCGTCGGCGCTGCCGACGGCGAATGGAAACGCGCCGACCTGGGCGGCGGCGGCGGCGATCGCGGCGGTGTCGGCGCCGATGCTCCAGCCGGTGTTGCGCGCGACGATGCGCGAGCCTTGGAGCAAGGTGAGCTCGGCGCGGGCGAGGGCACCGCCGACGCCGAGGGCGGCGAGGGCGGGGCCGGCGGCGCGGATGAGCACGCGTTTCGATGCGGGGCCGGCGACGGTCATGCCGGCGATCAAGGTGGCGTCGCCGGAGCCGACGAAGGCGCGGGAGCTGAGGTTGGCGAGGCGATGCGTGCCATCCGTGGCGGCGAGGTCGTAGATCTCGACGAGGCCGTTGCCGGTGCGGCCCTGGGCGTCGGTCATCACGGCGGTGTAGGCGCCGGGGGCGAGGGTGAGCAACAGGGCGGAGTCGGCGCTGTCGGCCGCGAGCGCGAAGAGGCCGACCTGGGCGGAGGTGGCGGCGATGGCGCCGGCGACGGGCGAGCCGGACCAGCCGGTGTTGGCGGCGATGACGGACTGGCCGCGGAAGAGCTCAAGTTTCGGCGCGGGAAGCGCGCCGCCGACGCCGAAGGCGGCGAGCGCGGGGCCGACGGCGCGGAGGAGGACGGGTTTCGGCGCGTCGCCGGAGACGACGAAGCCGACGATGGCGGCGTTGGCGCCGGAGCCGGCTTGGGCGCGGGTGGAGAGGCCGGTGAGGCGCAGGCCGGGGGCGAGGCGATCGGCGGCGCCGGCGAGGGCGACGGCGGAGCCGGCGATTTGACCGGTGCTCGGGCCGGCCGCGGCGAGTTGGGCCGAGAAGAGGGATCCGGACGCAAGCGTGACGCGCCCGGTGGCGTCGACCGTGCCGAGGCTGCCGGAGAAGGTGCCGCCGGAACTTTCGAGTAGGCCGAAGGCGCGGCCATCGGGGCCGGCGATGACGTGGGCGGCGGCGGCCGACGCCGAAGGCGGCGAGCGCGGGGCCGACGGCGCGGATGAGGACGGGTTTCGG